>Ga0334896_1000741_pt1 | contig 34437 bp, 31 predicted proteins | sample GraSluR3_MG_8_FD_207734 | JGI IMG/M metagenome (GOLD analysis project Ga0334896, IMG submission 207734) | Sludge microbial communities from methane-producing bioreactor in Wageningen University, Netherlands - Granular Sludge_27_06-R3 | ecosystem: Engineered > Bioreactor > Anaerobic >... | reverse complement strand
GGCCAGAAAAAGAGAATTGCAGATTAAAAAATGGAAGAGCAGAACTTTAATTGAAAGACTTATCAATGCTTAGATCTGATGGTTCAGAGCATCCCGATTTGCAATCGGGAGGGTCACTGCTTCTCCCGCTCAGCGGGACAGTAGCCCCCACAAAACTTAGACTGCTTTCCTGGCGGTCTTTTTTTTGACCTATGGCTAGATTGTACATTTTGTTTTCGCAAAGTCTCGATAAATATTATGTGGGTTCTACTTCTTTGGAGCTGAATCAAAGATTGAGAAGGCATTTATCTGATCATAAAGGGTTTACCGCTAAAGCTAAGGATTGGGTTATTGTTTATTCCTAAGCTCTTGAAGATGTTTCAGAGGCCAGAAAAAGAGAATTGCAGATTAAAAAATGGAAGAGCAGAACTTTAATTGAAAGACTTATCAATGCTTAGATCTGATGGTTCAGAGCATCCCGATTTGCAATCGGGAGGGTCACCATTGGAATCGGGACAGTAGCCCCCACACTCAAAATCAAAGGATTGCATCAAACATTGGTGCAGTCTTTTTATTTAGTTCAAACAATAGTACATGCATTTTACGGTTTGAGAATTTCAATGTTGTGCAACAAAGTTCTCAGAAAACCCGATTTTCATAATTACCTAGACATTTTACTTAGTCGGCTCATATTCTTTTCTTAATTTCGGGGTTTTGAAAAGGCACCTTATAAGTAAACTGTGGAAAAATTGCCGATTTGACCAACTTATAAATCCTTAATCATAACATTAAAAACAAGACTAAAATGAAAATGACAGAGCAACAAATAGAGGACATAATCTACAACAGTCCTTGGTTATTGGATGAAAGATTTATTATCCCAAAGATTCCTGGAAGTCGTGGAGAAAATGGCCGTCAAATTAACATTGGCAAAGACAAAAGTCGTTTCATTGATTTATTGTTTAAAGATACCAGAGACGATCGTCCTGTTATAATTGAGCTAAAAAAAGGAAAAATCATCAGAGAAAATATTGCTCAGACACTAGAATACAGAGCCTTAGTAGCTTCTTTAAATGATGACACAAGGGAAATATGGTTAAATGAATTTAAGCAAAATTATTTTGCTCCTAAAATGATTCTTATCGGTAATGAAGCAGATGAAGACACGATTATTTCGGCAAATCTTGCTGGTATTGAAATCAGAACTTTTAAAACTGAATATGACGAAGAAATAGGTTTTGATAGCATTAAAGAACTCAAAACAAAACTTAAAGAATGGAATAATTTCAGAAATTCCGGTAATCGTACACTGATTGAAAGAGGTGATTGGATTCTAAGTATCCATGCAAGGCTATCTGACATTATCAATGAAGAATATGGAGAAGAATTAACAATCAATAGGCCTGTTCGATTGAGTCAAAAGAAATCATATGTTGATCAAATTTTTCCTTTTGTAAATATTTTTTTAAGCTATGACGATGAAGTATTGATAGGGTTATATGAGTATTTTGATGTAGAACTGCCTTTTGATGACAAGTTTATTTATTGTGACTTCTGTTTTTTAATGGATAGTGAAGATGTGGAAGAATTTGATGACAAAATCATTTTAAATTTCAAAAAACAAATGGAAAAAGCCGGTTTTGATTTGGTTAATTATTCAGACTATAAAACACCAATAATTAAGATACCAAGAAGTGTGCTTGAGAATGAATCGGAATTTAAAAAGACTATTAAGTTACTAATAAAAAAAGCTTTACTAATTTATGAAAAATTCTAACGCCAGATTAAAAGGAAACAATCAAACGTCTAGATAAAGAACTCACAAAACATCCTGACAGAACAGAAAGAAATTTATTTGATACCCATCGAAAACATAGCTAATCTCAAGATAGATTCACTAATTTTCCTCAACGAAGAGAGACAACACAGGAACCAGCATCGATCAGCTTATTGTGACCTAGCTAAAAGGTCAAATAGTTGCTGCTTAAAATATGGAAAATCCCGAAACATTATTCCCATAGAATGTAGGATGTTGCTTGATTTTTACATTGACATGCTGATTAAAAAAAGACAAATGTTTTTAGAAACAGAAATAAAATACGAATATGGGTTTCCAAAAGATCATCGATAAATATTATGTAGGTTCTACTTCTTTGAAGCTGAACCAAAGATTGATAAGGCATTTATCTGTTATTAAAGTGTTTAGCATTAAAGTCTAATTAATAACACCTTCTCCAAAACACACCTAAACCCGTGAATATCTGAAGCTAATTACTTATTATTTTCTACAAAACTGAAGTTTCAGAAAAGCTGATCTTCTAGTCAATTAGTCAAAACAGGGTTTCAAAGCGAAACAAAAAACACTAAAATTTGCTTCCGCATTAGCTTTGCAATTCTAAAAACAGTAATTTTATTTCCAAAGTTACCGATGGAATCTATTTTTAGAAATATTGTCCTGCTTTTTCTGCTCTTGATGCCACCTTTGATAAATGCTCAGGATATTGATTATTGTGATCAACTAATTGTTGAGGGTGTTAAGGAAATGAATAATAAAAACCACTCCAAATCGCTCGAAATCCTTATTCAAGCCAAAACCATGGCTCTTGATAATAACTGGCATAAACAATGTTTTCTGGCATATAATAATATTGGTGCAAATTATTATATGATGTTAGATTATGGCGAGGCATTAGATAACTATCTGGAAGCGTATAAATTAGCAATCAAAAATCTGGACGATAATTTTGAAATGATCGTACTGAATAATATAGCAATCCTTTATTCAAAAGAAAAACAGCTTGCCAAAGCCGAAGAATTTTTCAGGAGAGCTTATGAGATTGCCTACAAGAAAAACGATTCCCTAAAAATTGGTATTTACGCCGTAAACCTGGCTATTCTCGCCAATCAGAAAAATGAAATAAAGAAATCAGATGAGTATGTTTCCATTACATTCGATCATCTGAGCGATTCGTCCTTGATTATCAATCAGGTCTATCTTGCCAAAGCACAAAATCACATTTTGAAGAATGAATTTCAACAGGCAAAATCTATCGTTGACAGAATTCTTCCGGCAATGAATACACCCGAAATGAGTGAGAACAGATTGATGGCTTATATGCTATTGTCATTTGTATTTGAGGATCAGAACAACATTGAAAATGCCATTTATTACGCAAAACAGGTCCGTTTTGATCCGGCTTCTAGTATCGAAAACCAAATTGAAGCTTTCGACCGGCTGGCCTACCTAAATCAGAAATCTGATGAAAACGAGCTGGCCTTTCAATACAAAGATTCTGTGATCATGGCTAAAGATTCGCTGAATCAAATTAAAAACGGAAAACTATTTGAAAACAGCCGCATAAAATTTGAACTTCAAAATTATCAGAAAGAATTATTCAAAAGCCATCAAAAACTTCAGGCCGAACGCAAAATGTTTTACCTCATTCTTTTAGTTGCAATTGTTACCATATTCATGGTTATATGGGCAATGCGGATTAACAACATCAAACAAAAACAGAAAAAAATCATTGCCGAAAACAACCAAAAAATCATCAAACTAGAGCTTGAGAATGAGAAAAACGACAAAATGTTACTTGAGCAAAAGTTAAAAGAAAAGGAAGCTTTGAACCTGCTGGAACAGGAAAAACTAAAATCCGAAATCGAATCGAAAAACAGGCAACTGGCCACAAAAGCACTGTTATTGTCGTCGCATAACGAATTAATCGAAGAAATCATTCAGGTTTTGCTGTCCGAAAATGAGATCTCGACTAATGCGGAAATGAAAAATACAATTACAAAACTAAAACATCAACTAAAAAAAGATTCGGACTGGACTGATTTCCTGACACATTTTGAAGAAGTAAATCAAAACTTCCTCAAGACCATAAAAGACAAACATTCCACACTTAACCAAAACGATATCAGGTTCTTATCCTATGTTTACATGAATCTTTCCACCAAGGAAATTTCTACACTGCTCAACATCACACTCGAAGCTTGCAGAAAGCGAAAAGAACGCATTATCAAGAAAATGGAACTTGCAGACAACACCGATCTATATGATTATCTTTTAAGCATTTAGCTAATATGTCACACTTTTTCCAATGGCATGTCTAACTATTTCCCTCTGATAATCTTGATCTTATTCAATATTTACGAAACCTTTGTTGAGCTTAATTCAAAAAAAATATTGAGATGAGAAAAACTACAATTTTATTACTGGTTTTGTTAGGATGCTTCAACCATGCCACCGCTCAAATTGAAGTCATTGGTTCGGAGGAGTTCGGAAGAATTTTTGATGTTACCTATGATGCCAACATCGAAAACAGATTATATGCAATTACCTTGAGTAATCACATCTTACGATCAGATGATAATGGTGAAAGCTGGAGTGTTATGTTCTCGCATCAGGATGCCGTTACCATAAGCGGATTAAAGTATATCGAAAGCGAAAACGCATTGAGTTATTATACAAGAATGGCATCGTGGGCACCCTATGGCTATGGTTTGTTTATCTTTGACCTGGATTCGCAAACGATCACCAAAGAATTTCATCTACCCGATCAGTCGGCTGATAGTGAATGGATTTCGGCTTATGACCTTTGGGAACAAAATACCGATGTAGCGCTTGTTGTTCAGGGATATAAGATCGGTTTAGCCAACTTCTCCAAAGTGCAATACACTACCAATGGCGGTTCTGACTGGCATGAAGTATATTTTACAGCTGAAAACCTCAATATATTCCCTAATCAGGTTGCCATTCATCCCAACGATCAGCAGAGGCTCTTTATCACCCTGGGCAATGGCGACACCGATACTGATGGCGGACTATGGCTCTCAACCGATGGAGGTCAAAACTGGGAAGATATTATTCCCGGAATCATCTTCGACCCAATAACTTTTAATCCCAATAATCCGGATGAAATTCTGCTGGGCACGGGAGTAAGTTTTGGTGCAAGTCCCGAAAACTTATATCATTCGTTCGATGCTGGCAACAGCTGGGAAATCATTCCCATTGAATGGACTGATTATCTGATGGATAACATTACCTATATTGCGTTTAACCCTAACAACACATCAGATATTATAGTGTTGGAAGACAATGAGGTTGTAATTTCTGATGACAGTGGTGAAACCTGGCAGGTTTACGTTTATGAAAATGCCTCAGACAACCCTGAAGATTATTACTACGGCCTCAAAGCATCCTATAATCCCTTTGATGAAAACGAAGTTTATGTAAGTGGAAACTATTATCCGCTGTTTTCAGGCAACAAAGGGGCTTCTTTCGTCAGGATTAAAACACCATTCTATTCAGCCACGGGTCCTGTTGAGCTTTACAGTGACAACACCGATAAACATCTTTTTTATGGAGTACAATATGGTTATGTGCATAAGGATTTGATTTCAGGTGTTGAAAACTCTTATAGTATTTTACCAATTAATATGATGACTATCAATGAGATGTCTTTTAAAATTGATAAACATCATGCTGGAAAAATTTTCACCTTCGAATCAGGATTTATGGGATCTGACCTTTATGTGAGTAACGACTTTGGAGAAACCAAACATCAATTGTTGAATATCTTTAGTAACAGCCTCGATTACCTTGCTACTTCACCCTATTTTGATGATATTGCATGGGCTTCATTTTCCAGTTTTGGTTCAAATATTGAGATGTACCAGATCAATTTTGAAAATCTGAATAATGTTCAAACCTTTTCTTTGAATATTCCTGAGCAAAGCGTGATAACCGGAATCGCTGTTGATCCTTCCAACTCTGATCATATGATCATTGCTTCGGGAGCCAATATTTATCAAACATTCGACGGGGCCAACAGCTGGGAAAGTACCAGTACAGGTTTAGGTAGTGTGGCTGCCATTCTGAGTTTTGAGCAGAACCCGTTAAATCCTGACCAATTCACAATCGGAACGGATGCTGGTATTTTCACATCAACAGATGGTGGCAACAACTGGAATCAATTGTTTAATTCATTGGTGCATCATGTGCAACATTCAACTGTGGTGGATGGTCATCTTATGGCTGCCGTACGCACCACTGATATATCGAACTTTGCCATTTATTACAGCACAGACCAGGGCGATTCGTGGGAAACGATTTCCAACAAGGATTTATACAGCATTAACGCATATTTCGCCTTCTTTGATTTTCAGGAAGATGTAGCAGAAGCCTATATCAACACAACGGATCTGGGTTTGCTTAAAGTGAATATCGATTTAACTTCGGTTGGCATTAAAGATCCTGACTTTTCTACTGATGCAACAATAAAGCTTTACCCAAACCCTATAACAGATTTCCTTTATGTGCAAACTAAAGAAAAAATTGAATCCGTTTCTGTGTATGATTTATCAGGAAAACTCATTCTTACTTCCGATGCCACTGTGGTTGATCTTAATCAGGTAAAACAAGGATTTTATCTGGTTCAGGTTCAAACAAAAACAGGCCAGAGTTTTACTGAAAAAGTCATACGAAAATAATCCCATATGAATATGCAACTTAAAAGTCGCCTCAAAACAATGGCGGCTTTTTTGTTATAAAAGAAAATCAATCCGGATGCTAATTGATTTGACTACCGCGAAATAATAGAGGTACAAATTACATATATTCCAACTGCTCAATAATACTATCGAACTGATCGAAAAACACTCCGCTAGCAATCATCACAATTATCGCGACAACACCAAATATGAGTCCGATCAAAGTAAGAACTCCATAAATAGTGAAATAACTTCCAACATTTCGCAACGAAGCTATCAGGTCGTATTTGTTACCACTCAAATAGGCCGATCTCGCATTTTTTGACGACTTCAGAAGTAGAACTCCCAACCAAATCGGCAACCAGGCAATCAGCAAACCTACAATGCTCAAGGCAACCAATATGCCATATACAATTAATACAATACCCAGAAATTTCATCCAGCCCGCTGCGTTTTGCAATGGCTGAACGGTTTCGCGAATGATCATTTCATCCTGTTGACTATTTTCCATAGTTGTAATTTTTGGTTAATAAAAGGATTAAACCCAGGTCAAAATCCTGAATTAAAGGCTAAATTTAGTACTTTTGTGCCTATATTTCATACACCTAAATGAAAGAAAAAAATAAAACCTTCAAAATAGTTTCTGTTAATATATCAACTCAAAAAGGAACTATCAAAAAAGCCGTTGATGAGATTAAGCTGACTTTTAAAGGTATATCAGGCGATGCACACGCTGGTAGCTGGCATCGCATGGTGAGCTTATTGGGAACAGAAAGTTTTAAAAAACTTGAATTGGAAGCTGGAAGACCTTTGGCTTATGGTGAGTTTGCCGAAAACATAACCACCGAAGGATTAATACTTTACAAAACAGCACCTTTCGACCGTTTTCAGATTGGAGATGTTGAGCTGGAAGTTACGCAGATCGGGAAGAAATGCCATGGAAGCAGTTGTGCAATCTTTAAAGAAGTTGGCAATTGCGTTATGCCGAAAGAAGGAATATTTGCCCGTGTGATCAAAGAAGGTGTTTTACGCACAGGCGACACAGGGATATACTTACCCAAGGTTTTTAAGGTGATGGTCATCACCCTGTCAGACAGGGCAAGTAAGGGTGAATATAAAGACAAAAGCGGACCAGCCATTGCAGAAAAACTGCAAACATTTTTTGGAATAAATAATTGGGATTATGAGCTAACACCCAAACTTATCCCTGACGATCCTTCACAGCTTGATGACCTTCTCAAACAAGCTGTAAATCAAAATTTCGACTTGGTTTTTACAACTGGTGGAACAGGAATCGGACCACGGGATTTTACGCCTGATGTGGTAAAAAAACATCTTGATATGGAAATTCCCGGCCTGATGGAACATATCAGGTTGAAATATGGAAGTAAAAAACCGCAGGCCCTGCTCAGCAGAAGCATTGCCGGAAAAATGAGTGAAAGTCTGGTGTTCGTTCTTCCGGGGAGCGTGAAAGCCATCAATGAATATATGCACGAAATCCTGGCCGGATTAAAACATATGTTGCTGATGGTAAAAGGCATTGATCTGCACTAAACTTTATCAACAAAAGATTGAGGATATTTATTTTAAAACACCTCAAAACGAGCTAAACAAGTTTTATCTTTGTACAAATTTGATTTCAAATCCTGGGCAGCCATGCAGCATTTACTTCGTAACAAGTATTTTTACACCCTGGTGTTTTTTATGGTGTGGATGTTGTTTTTTGATCAAAACAGAGTCTCAAACCAATACAAGCTGCAAAAAAACCTTTCCAACCTGGAAGCACAAAAACAATTTTACCTTAGCGAAATTGAAAACCAAACAAATATCATCGAAGCCCTGGAACGTGATACTGTTCTGCTGGAAAAATATGCACGCGAAAAATACTTAATGAAACGCGACAATGAAGTGGTGTATGTAATTGTAAAAGAATAACCTATCCAGATAAAAGCCTCCTGAAATTATTTATCCCAATCCATTAAAATTCCATTCCTTCATCCATTTGCTGTCCGTCTCCTCCCCCTTCGGGTGCACCTTTTTTCTTCTGTTGATTGATTCTGTAATTGAAATTCAGGGTGATCGTTGTGGTGCTCCACCTGAATTCGCTATTGGTATAGAAATCATCAGTTAAGGTTTCAAAGGCCCAGCGACGTGTTCCAAACATATCCCGAACACTAAGTGTAAGTGTTCCCTTCCCTTTGAAGATATCCTTGCTCGCACCAAAATCTGCCGACCAGGTGGCTTGTCTGGTTCCTTGTGGCATATCCATTGGCCCGCGGAAATTGAGCGACAACTGCGCATCGAAACCCCGTTGAATGGTAAATTTGTTCATCACCCTTCCGGTGAGGGTAATATAATCTGTATTATACTCAATTTCATTGGCTTCACCCTCAGTCATAGAACGGTAAAAATTCATGCTTCCGTTGATGTTCCACCACTTATAAAGGCTTACATTACCAATCAACTCAAGACCATAGCTGTTGTTTTTTGCAAAATTAACCGGTCCGGTATATGTTATCCCGGATGTATCAACCGTTTCGATTCGCTGAAAAACATCGGTGCTATAACGATAATAGGTATTGAAATTCAAGCTGGCCTTGTCCCAATATCTTAGGTAACCAAGCTCGTAGCTGTTCGTATAGATAGGTTTCAAATTTGGATTTCCGGTGTGTATATTTCTGTTGTCGGCAAACGATCGGAATGGATTTAACTGCCAAAAACCCGGGCGTCTGATTCGGCGACTGTAGCTAACCTGCACCTGATCGTCTTCGGTAAGCTTATAATTAAGATGTGCACTTGGAAACAGATTAAAATAATTTTGGGTGTTTGATTCATTGGTTTGCTGGAGCAGGGTTGAGATATCAGAATATTCTGACCGCAAGCCAAGCTGATAAGAGTATCTGCCCACTTCATTTCCGAAAAGTGCGTATGCAGCCAGCACCTTTTCGTCATAGATAAATCGATTCGTGTATTCAGGCAGATTCACATATTCACCTTGTTCGTTCATTTCCTCAACGATGTAATCATTGTCGATCTCACGCTGCTCGTATTTGGCACCCACTTCAAACTTTGAATTTTTGTTGAACGGATGAATATAATCGATCTGAGCCTGAAAATTAGATTCCTGCTCGCGATTTTCGATTTTCTGAAACAATTGATTCATGGCTGCTTCAACCGGACTAATGGTCTCGGTGATATCAGATTTTTCAGTTTCCGAATTATCAAAGTAGCGAATATTAGCCGAAAGGCTGTGATCTTCCTTCCCGAAATCTTTTTTATAATTCAAAGCATATTCCAGGTTGGGATCCGTTTCTGTTTCATTATCAACACGTTCACTCGAACCTATAAAGACATTCTCCGGCTCAAAGTCGCGGTATGTTATGGTAGATTTGTTCTGCTGATCAGAATAACGATACATCAGGCTAAAGGTAAGCACATCATTGGGTGTAAGAAAGTATTCAGCTCCCGTACGAATCATATTACTCAAACCTGTCCTGTTACGCTCAGAATCCTGCAGGGTGGTATGTGTCCCATCTGGTCTGAAAAAATCACGGCGATAATTTCCCGACCCCAGCCTTTCGCGGTAATTCAAAGCGTAATTGGCAAAAAAGTTAACCTTTCTAAGGCGATAATTTGTGTTAATACCCACACCATACTGCAAAGGATAGCCGGCATTAACATCGACAGAGCCATGAAAACCGTTCCGGCGATCTTTTTTCAAAACGATATTGATGATTCCGGCGGTGCCTTCTGCATCATAACGTACCGATGGATTTGTTACAACTTCAATCCGCTCAATCATATCAGCCTGCAAACTTCGCAAAGCATCCCGGCTGTTGATTCCGGCAAGCCCGGATACTTTTCCATCAACCAAAATCCGCACGCCCTCATCACCACGCAAACTAACATTTCCTTCGATATCGACCGTTACGGACGGAATATTTTCGAGCACCTCAATCGCATTGCCGGCAGTTGAACTCAAATCCTTGCCGATATTGAAAACCCGCTTATCCAATGTCATTTCAACCGTACTTTTCTCTGCCACAACTTCTACCTCATCGAGCAAGGCATTGTCAGGTGCAATCATTAAGCGTCCCAAATCGTAAAAACTTTTCCCACGATCCACTTCAAATGCGTCAACAACAACAGTTTGATAGCCTAAAAACTGCACTGTAAGATAATACTCATCAGGTTTCAATTTCAGTTGAAAGCTGCCTTTTTCATCCGTAATTCCTCCCTCCACAAAACTTGAATCAGCGGAACGATAAACCATAATCGTAGCATACTCGACCACACGATTAGTCTGACGATCAACTACTTTTCCCTTCACACCACTATCCTTTTCAGCAGGAACTTCTGCTATTACCACACCAGAAATAAAACTCAGAAATATCAGCAGAAAGCTAATCTTAATTTTACTCATTACATTTTTAAAATTCATACCCTACAATTGAGTTACAACACAATGATTATTAAGGCATAAGCTTAAAATCAACTGATTCTAAAGCGACCTACTGCCTTAAGAAATGCCAGAAAATATTGATTTCGAGTCCGAAAACTCATTTTTTTCAGCGTATTAGCTTAACAAAAAAGAAGCCAAAAGTATTGGAAAATACTTAAAAAAACATAAGAAATAAGTTATCGGTAGCGATGATTCACCTGGAGTATAAATCCTTTTATCATTCAAATGTCTGGCAGGCTTCTCACTGTGGATCAACATCAAGTTGAATGATCAATGATTTGTGTTCGGGATTGGCATTAAATGCCAGCAATTTACGTATCAGCATCTCTTTTATCTTACCCGAATGCTGCCTTCTGTCGAATTTAATCAAAATTTGTTTGATGTACAAGCTACGGATTCTCGACACCATTGGAAACTCAGGTCCAAGCACCTGCTCGGCAAAATCTTTTCGCAGCGAAACAGCTAAATCATTTGCAGCCATATTGAGTTTGTACTGGTCGCGGTGCTTCAGTCGGATTAAAATCAACCTGTAAAAAGGAGGATAATGATACTCCTGACGAATTGCCATAAGTCGTTCGTACAGTGCTTCATAATCATTACGCACAACATCCTGAAGGAGAGGATGATGTGGCTGGTGTGTTTGTATTAAAACTTTACCCCGCTTGCCTTTTCGTCCGGCACGACCAGCCACCTGCGCCATCAGTTGAAAACTTCGTTCGTGCGCTCTGAAATCAGGATAAGAGAGCATATTGTCGGCATTTAAAATCCCTACAATACGCACACTATCGAAATCCAGGCCTTTGGTAACCATTTGTGTTCCGGTCAAAATGTCTGTTTCGTGCTTCTCGAAAGCCTCAATAATCTGCTGAAACCCGAATTTACTTCTGGTGGTATCCAGATCGAGCCGGCTGATCCGGGCATCTGGCATCAATAGCTGCAATTCTTCCTGTACTTTCTCGGTTCCAAAACCATGCATCTTCAAAGCGGTACTCTGGCAATTGGGGCATTCGGCCGGAACTTCCATCGCAAAGCCGCAATAATGGCAGCGCAAAAGCCGCTGTTGTTTATGATAAATCAGGCTTACGTCACAATGTCGGCATTCAGGAACCCAGTTACAGGCCTCGCACTCAAGCCGAAGTGCAAACCCCCTTCGGTTCTGGAAAAGAATCACCTGTTCTTTATTTTCGACCGCTGTTTGCATCTCTTCCATAAGCGGCCTGCTGAAATGAGATTGCATGGTTTTGCGCTTTTTCTCTTCACGCAGATTTACAATCTCAATCTCCGGTAAGGCAATTCCACCAAACCTATCCTTTAGGATTACTAATTCGAACTTACCATTTTTTGCGTTGAAATACGACTCAAACGAAGGGGTGGCAGAACCAAGCAAAACACTGGCTCCATGTATCCTGGCCAACACCAATGCTGCATCCCTGGCCTGATACCTGGGAGCAGGGTCATGCTGCTTGTAGGATTGGTCGTGCTCCTCGTCCACAATGATTAGTCCCAGGTTTTGAAACGGCAGAAATAAAGCAGATCGTGGCCCGATGATGAGTTGATGCTGACTGGCTGGATCCGAGGGATCGTACTGCAGGACTTTTTGCCAGATTTCGGCTCGCTCGTGCAGGTTGTAGCGCGAATGATACACGCCGAGGCTTTCGCCAAAATATCGCTTAAGGCGCATAATGATCTGCGTTGTAAGCGCAATCTCTGGCAATAAAAGCAACACCTGTTTGCCTTGCCTCAGATTTTCGTTTATCAGCTTGATATATAGCTCTGTTTTACCGCTCGATGTAACCCCATGAAGCAAAACCACGCCTTTCTGTACAATCCCGGCTTTTATCTGACCCATTGCTACCAGCTGCGATTCAGTAAGTTCAATATCATCAGGATGCCGATCTGAGATAAAATTATCCAATCGGCTCACAATTTTTTTTCTGAATTCAAATACTCCTTTCTCAGCAAGAGCCTTTAATTGAGCATGAGAGGCATCGGCTTTTTTGAGTAAAACAGATACCGAAACTTCCGGATTGTTGCTTCCTACTGGTGCGAGGCTTAGATAAGAAAGTAATAGTTCCAGCTGTTTGTAGGCTCTTTTTTCGAGTTGATTCATCAGGTCCTGCAAAGCATTTTCCTCTTGAAAAGCCTTGGTCAGACTTACAACAGTCTCTTTTTTCTGGTGAAATTTCTCTTTCAATTCCTCCTCGGTCACAACCAATCCGCGGTCAATCAGGTTTCTGATTATTGGCATTACCTTTTGAATACCAAGGATTTTACTCACTTCAGAGAGTGTAATCTTTTGCTGCAGCTCGAGGGCTTCAATAATCAGAAATTCATTTTCGTTGAGCTGATGTTTATCCGTCTCGTACTGCTCAGAAAGCTGAATCATCGTCTCGCTGCTCAACTTTAGCGCAGAAGGCATGGCAGCCTGCATCACTTCACCCAGATTACAGAGGTAATAATCCTTCATCCAATGCCAAAACTTCAGCTGTTTTTCAACGATTACCGGTGATTCGTCGAGCAGATCTAAAATATATTTAGGGCTAAAACCTTTTGGAACTTCCTGGTGCACACGACAAATTATCCCGGCCAAAACCTTCTTTCTGCCAAATTGCACGATGGCACGCTTCCCAACAGCTGCCTGATCATTGAGCACAAAAGGGATGCGATAGGTAAAAGTACCCGGCACTGCAAGTGGAATGATGACATCAGCAAATAAGGTAATTCGGGATTCGGAAATCATAAAAACTGATCGATTTTGAAGTGCGAAGTTAATTATTCCGGACTGCTTACGAAAGGATTAAAAGTCGCTTTTCCTGAAACTATTAGGGATGCGATGGAATAACCGCCGTACCGATGAGTTGATCATAACCGGTTCCGGGCTTGGTATAATACAAATATATGGCATACAGATTATTCGTATCCCAATGGCTCCCTTCGATTGGTTCAACAAATGCTTTTCGCTCCCCTCGCTCCACTACACCATATAAATAATTGTAATAGCCTTGCTTAAGAAACAGTGCCGCCTGATAACCTTTGCGCTTGAAGTTATAGGTCATCTTATTTTTCTCGTCCAGATTCCAATCGTTAAGGGCACCTATAATATATACATCCTCATGCGTGAAAGGTGCATCAGCCTGAAGGAAAAATTCCACCCAGGCATAATCGCCTTCGATATCCGTATCCTGATCGTCCCTGGCTTTGATAAACTTTCGGCCATTGATATCCTGCTCACTCAGATAATCCTCGAAAACCCGTCTTTTATCGGGCCAGAGTCGGACGGTGAAATAATCCGGTTCCTCAAAAATTCTTTCTATATTCTCTGATTGATACCGAAAACTCTTCATATCAAAATACCTGAACTGATTAGCTCCTTCAAACAGGGTTTCATCCTCATATTCAAAGGTTAATGCATCAGGATATACATAATTTGGTTTCAAACCCTCCACCGCATTATCCCACCTGAAATTTTGCTTGATCAGCAAATTGACTGTAGATTTAGGGCTGTCGAAAAAGAAGTTTGTGGCACCCACAACAACATCCACTTGTTGTTTTCTGTCGGCTTCAGATAGCTTGCGGGCATATTGCGGAATTTTGGCCGAAATTCCAACCTGCGGATCCACTACCATCAAACGCCTGGATAGCACCAACTGATCAGCCGTTAATTCATCTTCATACACAACAAGCAGGTAATTACCTGATTTTGTCAATAGCATTTGTGAAGAAGGCAACAGCACATCGTAGTGGACATAAGGTGTGATCGTATTGAGTGAGAAGCGGTACTGGTCTATTCTTTCCTCCTCAAATCCCTGAATATATTCAATCTGTTGCAACTGCGAAGGTTTCCAGTCGTGCGTGCAATGGATTAGAGTAAACTGATAAGTATAGGCATAGTCACCCAACATATCAAACGAAAGCTTCAATTTGTTCAACTGATCATTTAAAAGTATCATTGGTTCTTCCAGCTGATCATCTACCTGATGCAACAACACAGTTTGAACTACATCCTGATAAACCGCATCCCTAAAAACCAAATTTTCAGGTAGCTGTGCGTATAGCTTAATTGGCGAACTAAGCCAGGCCAGACATGAAAACAAAAAGAACAGTGAACCGATCGAACTTTTATTCATAGCTTTGATATTGGTCAAAAAAAAAATAAGCAATGCATAAACAAAAGTAAGGTTTTTCAAGTGCAGAAAGAGGAAACCACTCAAAATTCTTACACCTGATTTCCCAATTTATGATTGTTCGATAATTAACAACTATATCAGCTAAATTCGTCAAATTAAACACATTTATTGATCCAGATCAAAAAAAGCATTGATAAAGATGCTATAAACAATCATAATTTTTCGTTAATTCTTCTTTCACAAAAAAAATTAAAGTCGTTTCTTTGTGAATTATTTAAATATGAATGAAGGTAGATATGTCAACCGTCACAAAAATTAAAAAAGGCCTCGATATCAAGCTGATAGGCGAAGCTGAGAAAACTATCAAAGATCTTGTAACGGATCAATTTGCCATCAAGCCCACAGATTTCATCGGCGTATTTCCCAAACTTTTAGTCAAAGAGGGCGACACTGTTAAAGCAGGAACACCAATCTTTAAAGACAAATACCGCGACAACATCGTATTTTCCTCACAGGTAAGCGGCAAAATAAAGGAAATAAAACGTGGAGCAAAAAGGGTATTGCTGGAAATAAAAATCGAGGCCGATGGCAAAGATGAGGCTATCGATTTTAAAGCAGAAGATCCAAAAACCCTCGACAGGGAAAAGATCATTCAAAAACTTCTCGATAGCGGTGTTTGGCCTTTTATCCGACAAAGGCCATATTCAGTTATTGCTAATCCGGCTGATAATCCCAAAGCTATCTTTATTTCCACTTTCGACACAGCCCCGCTTGCGCCCGACAACGACCTGATAGTGCATGGACATGGCGAAGCTTTTCAAACAGGAATTGATGCCTTAAGTAAGCTCACCAATGGAAAAATCCACCTAAATATTGACGCTAACGCCACACATTCCAAGGTGTTTACCAATAGCAAAGGAGTGCAGATCAATCAGTTTTCTGGTCCTCATCCGGCAGGTAATGTTGGGGTTCAAATTAACAAAATTGATCCCCTTAACAAGGGTGAAGTGATTTGGTATTTGTATCCTCAAGATGTGCTTGCTATCGGCAGACTTTTTGCAACCGGCAGATACGATGCCTCCCGTGTTGTGGCACTAACAGGCTCCGAAGTACTTCGTCCGGCTTATTACAAAACAAAAATAGGTGCTGCAATTGAGCCCCTGGTTAAAGGAAATGTATCCGATACTGAAAAGCGCTTCATTAGTGGCAATGTTTTAACAGGAACCAAAATTGACTTGGATGGCTATATGAGCTTTTATCATACACAGGCCACAGTAATTCCCGAAGGCAATTATTACGAGCTGTTTGGATGGGCACTTCCCGGGTTTAACAAGTTTAGTGTATCGAAATCGTTTCCTTCTTTTTTGTTCAAAAACAAAAAATACCGACTTGACACCAACTATCATGGTGGCGAGCGTGCCCTGGTAATGACAGGTGAATACGAAAAAGTTTTCCCTTTTGATATCTACCCCATGCAGTTGATCAAAGCCATCATAGTAGAAGATATTGATCTGATGGAAAACCTCGGCATTTATGAAGTTGACGAAGAAGACTTTGCGCTGTGCGAAGTCATTGACACTTCGAAAACCAATATCCAGGAAATTATTCGCAGGGGTCTCGACCTGATGCGTAAAGAAATGAGTTAATCAAAAATCAATTATATAAAATGAAGGCTTTACGTGAATTTGTTGACAAGCAAAAACCACACTTCGAAAAAGGAGGACGCTTCGAGAAGTTACACTCCACCTTCGATGCTTTCGAAACGTTTTTGTTTGTACCGAACAAAGTAACAACAAGTGGCGCGCATATTCGTGATGCAATCGACATGAAACGCACCATGATTATTGTGGTGCTCGCACTAATTCCACCCCTGCTTTTTGGAATCTGGAATGTTGGTTACCAGCATTTTCTTTCCCATGGCATGACACCTGATTTCTGGCCGATGATCGGTTTTGGATTGCTGAAAGTGCTGCCAATAATTATCGTATCCTATGTTACAGGACTGGCAATTGAATTTGCTTTTGCCCAGGCCAGAGGACACGAAGTAAATGAAGGGTTTTTAGTTTCTGGGATGCTCATTCCCCTGGTGATGCCACCGGATGTCCCACTTTGGATGGTTGCCGTTGCCACTGCTTTTGCAGTAATCATTGGTAAGGAAGTATTTGGCGGAACCGGAATGAATATCCTCAATCCGGCACTCACTGCCCGTGCGTTTTTATTCTTTGCTTATCCTTCCGAAATGTCGGGCGATAGCGTTTGGATTGCCGAGAAGGCGGATGCTTTTTCCGGTGCCACACCTTTGGGTCAGTTGCTCGTTTTAGATACTGACAAATTACCTACCGACTGGTCGATGTTTTTGGGAACAATTCCGGGTAGCATTGGCGAAACATCTACAATTGCCATCTTATTGGGGGCAATTGTTTTAGTAGCCACCGGAATAGGCAGCTTTAGAATCATGGCTTCCGTTGTTGCAGGCGGATTGGTTATGGGATTACTCTTCAATCTGTGGGGAGCCAACGAATACATGAATATTCCTGCCTATCAGCACCTGATCATGGGTGGTTTTGCGTTTGGAACTGTTTATATGGCTACTGATCCCGTTTCGGCCTCACAAACCAACCGTGGAAAACTTTTCTACGGCTTTTTGATCGGCTTTATTGCGGTTTTAATCAGGGTGTTCAACCCTGCCTACCCCGAAGGCATGATGCTGGCCATCCTGCTGATGAATGTATTTGCACCTTTGATTGATCATTATGTTATCCAATCAAATGTTAAAAAACGCCTGAAACGTGCCAAAGCAGTTGCAGCTTAAGTTTAAACATCTGAAAAAATTGAGTTATGTATAGTAATGCTTATATCTTTCGTTATGCCGGATTGATGGTGATCCTGGTGGCTGCTATTTTATCATCGGCTGCCATGCTCCTCAAGCCCATGCAGGAACGCAACGAAGCTGTAGATAAAATGCAAAGCATCTTAACGGCAGCAGGCATCGAAAATGTTAACAGCGATAATGCCATCGAACTATTCAATCAGTATGTGACCAATATGATTGTGATCGATGAAAAAGGTAATGTGATCGATGAATATAAAGATGCCGGAAAAGAAAATAGTGAAGCTTTTAAAGTAAACCTGAAAGATCAGCTTTATAACAAATCTGTAAATCGCAGCTTCAGGCTTCCGCTTTATGTACTGAACAAAGATGGTGAAACCATTAATATTGTTCCTTTGAGAGGTGTTGGTCTCTGGGGACCAGTTTGGGGCAATATTGCCTTGAAATCAGATTTCAATACCATTGTGGGTGTAACCTTCGGCCATAAATCTGAAACCCCAGGCTTGGGAGCTGAAATAGAAACCCCTGTCTTTGAAGATCAATTCCCGGGCAAAAAACTCTTCAACGAAAAAGGAGATTTTGTTTCCATTGGAGTGATCAAAGGTGGCGTTGAAAATTTTCCTGCTGATGTTCAGCGTCATAATGTGGACGCCATTTCGGGAGGCACCATCACCAGCAATGGTGTGAACGACATGATAAAAAACGTGTTAGAAAGCTATGTTCCGTATATTCAAAAAAGAGGATAGACTATGAGTACTGATAAACAAGAAAGAGAGCCTTTGTTTTCGGCCAAGAACCGCAAACTGCTCACCAATCCTTTAAATATCGACAACCCGATTACAGTGCAGGTTTTAGGGATTTGTTCTGCCTTAGCTGTCACGGCAAAAATTAAACCAGCCTTTGTAATGGCTTTGTCTGTAATCGTTGTTACTACTTTTGCAAACCTCATTATCTCGGTGATGCGGAATGGCATTCCACCGCGGATTCGTATCATCGTACAACTCGTTGTAATTGCTTCGCTGGTAATTCTTGTTGACCAGGTGCTAAAAGCATTTGTTTATGACGTAAGCAAGCAACTTTCTGTTTTTGTTGGTCTGATCATTACCAATTGTATCATCATGGGACGCCTGGAAGCCTTTGCAATGGGCAATAAACCATGGCCTTCGATACTTGATGGTGTTGGCAACGGATTGGGATATGGCATCATACTGATAATTGTAGGTTTTGTTAGAGAACTTTTCGGATCAGGCACAATCTGGGGATACCATGTGATTCCTGAAGCCTTCTATGATTTTGGCTACAAAAACAATGGCTTTATGATTCTGCCTCCCATGGCTCTGATCATTGTTGGTATCATCATCTGGATCCAGCGTTCGCGTAATCCCGAATTGATTGAAGAAAACTAACCAAACCAAAAAAATTAAACTGTTATGCAAGAACTATTTAACATATTCGTCAAGTCCATTTTTGTGGACAATATGGTGTTTGCCTACTTTTTGGGAATGTGCTCTTATCTGGCCGTTTCCAAAACCGTTAACACTTCTGTGGGACTTGGATTAGCCGTGATCTTTGTACTGGGCATCACTGTTCCGGTAGATTATTTGCTCAATGATTACATCCTGAAGCCTGGTGCTTTGGTTTGGCTCGATCCGGAATTTGCTGATGTTGACCTGAGTTTTTTAAGTTTTATCCTTTTCATCGCTATCATTGCATCGATGGTTCAGTTGGTTGAAATGGTGGTTGAAAAATTCAGTCCGGCACTTTACTCTTCCTTGGGTATCTTCCTTCCATTGATTGCTGTAAACTGTGCTATCCTTGGCGGATCGCTTTTTATGCAGGAACGTGAATACCAGTCGCTGGCACAGGCCACTTCTTTCGGGCTTGGATCAGGTGTGGGTTGGTTTTTGGCTATCGTAGGCATTGCTGCCATTCGTGAAAAAATCCGGTATTCTAATGTACCAGGACCGCTGCGCGGATTAGGTATCACCTTTATTATCACCGGCTTAATGGGAATCGCCTTTATGAGCTTCCTCGGAATCAAATTGTAACTGAAAAATAACAGAAATAATAGTAACCATGACATTACTTGCAACCGGAACGGGAACTGTAATACTAATCAGTGTGATTTTCTTCCTTGTAGTAATTATACTATTGGTCGGACTGCTGCTTTTTGCCCGTAAAAAACTCACTCCGCAAGGAAAGGTAAAGATTACGATCAATGACGAAAAAGAGCTGGAAGTTGATCCCGGTTCAACCTTGTTATCTACCTTGTCGTCCAACAAAATCTTTCTGCCCTCTGCCTGTGGTGGCGGTGGAACCTGTGCCATGTGCAAATGCCAGGTTTTTGAAGGTGGCGGATCCATTTTGCCCACAGAAAAAGGTTATTTCTCGCGCAAAGAACAGCAAACAAACTGGCGTTTAGGCTGCCAGGTAAAAGTGCGCGAAGACATGAAAATTGGTGTTCCTGCCGAGGTATTTGGTATCAAAAAGTGGGAATGTGAGGTCGTTTCAAACAAAAATGTGGCCACCTTTATCAAAGAGTTTGTCGTTAAATTGCCCGAAGGCGAAAACCTTGATTTCAAATCGGGTGGTTATATCCAGATTGATGTTCCAAAAATTGAAGTGGACTTCAGTAAGGATATCGAAGTTGAAGACGAATATCGCGATGAATGGAATAAGTTCAAGATGTGGGATCTGAAGATGAAAAACACAGAAGAACAATTCCGCGCCTATTCGATGGCTAATCATCCTGCCGAGGGCAATATTGTGATGCTCAACATCCGTATCGCCACTCCCCCATGGGATCGTAAGAATAATGGCTTCATGAAAGTGAACCCGGGTGTTTGTTCTTCCTATATTTTCTCGCGCAAACCTGGCGACAAAGTGATGGTTAGCGGACCTTATGGCGAATTCCATATCAAACCCACCAAACGCGAAATGATGTTTATTGGGGGAGGTGCCGGAATGGCTCCCATGCGTTCGCATCTGTTCCATCTTTTCCACACCGAAAAAACAGATCGTAAAACAACTTTCTGGTATGGCGGACGCTCGCGCAGAGAGCTTTTCTATATGGAGGATTTTGAAGCTATCGAAAAGAATTTTCAAAATTTCAAATTCAATGTTGCGCTTTCTGAGCCACGCCCCGAAGATAATTGGAATGGTTATACCGGTTTTATCCATCAGGTGATTTTGGATAACTACCTCAAACAACATCCCGAGCCGGAAGAAATAGAATATTATCTCTGTGGGCCACCAATGATGAATGACGCTATTTTCAAGATGTTAGATAATCTTGGAGTGCCACAGGAAATGATTGCTTTTGACGACTTTGGAGGATAAAAAGACAGTCCAAATGAAAGCTCCGACTTGTTCGGGGCTTTTTTTATTACTTCAAAATTTATGATGTACTTTTGATAAAAATAATCACACTACAATGAAAAATTTTGGTTGCCTCTTATTGTTTGTTTTCTTTCTTACAAGTTGCGAACAATATCAACCACCAAATAAAATCAGCTTTGCGGGCGAAGCGCAAGGCACTTATTATGCCATAACCTATTACGATGCCCAAAACCGCAATTTAAAAACTCAGGCAGATAGTCTTCTGAAAGCTTTCGACCAATCTGTTTCACTATGGGTTCCGCAATCAATCATTAGCAGAGTAAATCAAGGTGACAGTCTTGTAAACCTGGATGAAATATTTATTCACAATTTCAATTTAAGCAAGCAAATTGCAAAACAAACAAACGGATATTTCGACTTCACCGTATCACCGCTGGTAGAAGCCTGGGGATTCAGCTTTAAAGAAAAGATCGTATTAACCAAAACCAAAATTGACAGCATCAAAACATTGGTCAACTGGGAAAAAGTATCCCTTCAGGATGGCAAAGTAATCAAATCAGATCCCAGAATCCGTTTCGACTTTAATGCAATTGCGCAAGGCCACTCGGTTGATCTTTTAGGTCAACTACTTGAATCAAAAGGCATTCAAAGTTATCTTGTTGATGTTGGAGGTGAGATTCGTTCGAAAGGAACTAAGCCTGATGGAACAAAATGGCGTATCGGAATTGAAAAACCTTCTTTGGAAGCAAATGATGACAGAAGCATACAGCAAGTAATTGAATTACAAGACAAAAGCCTTGCCACCTCAGGAAGCTACCGAAAATATTATGAAGAAAACGGCAAAAGATATTCACACGCTATTGATCCGAAAACCGGTTATCCGGTGACCCATAATCTGCTCAGTGTAACGGTTATTGCAGCTTCTGCAGCCGAAGCAGATGCTTATGCCACAGCGTTTTTGGTTATGGGTTTAGAAAAAAGTAAAACTTTAATCCCCCAATTACCGGCGGTTGAAGCATATTTTATCAGCTGGGACCAGGAAAACGGTTTTGTGATAGATTGGACAACGGGTTTTCAGAATTATCTGCCTCATCAATAATCAGGCGTGGTGATGAGGCTCTAAGGACTTGTTTTCACAAGAACCCTTCCCACCTCCACAGGCACATCCAACACGATTGCCATGTGCATCCATACTGCTGCATTGTTTTTTGAATTCGCCATTTTTTTGCACAAACATTTTAATCGCAATGCCAGCAATTGCAAGACCAACAATTACAATAGTAAGTAAGATGAGTTTAAGATACATATCAGTAGTTTTTCAGTGCAAAAGTACAATTATTAAACGCCCGGTACGATAAAAAAGTTCAATTTTTAACTCATATATCGCTCATTGCTTTTTGATTTAGCATTTTTTTTAAGCTTCAGATTTTCTAAATTCAGCCAGTAATACAGCAGCTGCTACAGAGGCATTTAATGATTCTGTTTTTAGTTTTCCTCTGGCATAAGAAGGAATAGAGATCGGGTTCTTGATCAAGGCCCTCACCGCTTTACTAATCCCATGAGATTCGCTTCCGATGACAAGAAAGGATGCTTGGGATGTCAGCTTTGTCTCATACACCGAAACTCCGTCCATTACTGCACCATACACCTGAAATCCATCAGCTTGAACTTCACTTATCAAGGCTATAAGGTCAGTTTCTGTCACGCCCACCCTAAAAAGGGAACCCATCGTAGCCTGCACCACTTTGGGATGGTAGGGATCAACCGTATCGGGGCTGACAAAAATATGCTTCACACCAAACCATTCTGCTGTTCGGATGATAGTGCCAAGGTTTCCCGGATCGCGGATGCCATCAAGTACCAGGTTTAAGTTGGAGCCCAATTCATCAAGCGCATACATTTGATTAGCGAACTCGACAACAGCCAGCACTCCTGGAGGCGTTGTAAGCTGACTTATTTGCTTCATTTCATTATCTGAGATCAGCTGAAAAGGAGCGGCCTGAACAACAGGAGAAAGACTCTCAACCTGATTTTCGGAAACAAACAATTGATACTGAAAACCACCCGTCAGCAACATTTCTTCCACAATTTTATGGCCTTCGGCCACAAACTGCTTGTGTTGTTTCCTGAACTTACCAAGAGCCAGGCTGCGGATGTGTTTTATCTGTGCTTTGGAAATCATAAAAAACCCGATGTCGATCGGACATCGGGTGGTAAAGTTAAAACTTTTTATCAGAATGCTGGTTATTCAGCATATACTTCAAAGTCAAGATCGAGCTGCACTTCCTTGTGAAGTTTGATCTTAGCTGTGTAGTTGCCGAGTTCTTTAATAGCATCTTCGTTGAGATGAATCCGCTTACGATCGATCTCAATATTTTTAGCTTCCTTGATAGCATTGGCAATCATCACGCTATTGACTGATCCAAAAATTTTGCCCGAAGTGCCGGCTTTTACAGCAATACGTAAGGCCAAACCTTCAATAGCTTTTGCAATTTCCAAAGCTTCATTTTTGACCTTTTCTTCCTTAAAGGCTTGCTGACGTTTGAGTTCTTCAAGCACCTTGCGATTGGTTTCATTGGCAATGATAGCCATTTTATTAGGAATGAGATAGTTACGTGCATAACCATCTTTCACATTTACAATATCATGGGTATATCCCAGGTTTGCAATATCTTGTTTTAGAATTACTTCCATCTTTTTGTCCTCCTATTTATTTCAATAAATCAGCTACATACGGCATTAATGAAAGATGACGGGCTCTTTTGATAGCCTGCGCAACTTTGCGTTGGTACTTGGTGGAAGTACCGGTAATGCGACGGGGTAAAATTTTACCTTGTTCGTTGACAAAACGCAATAAGAAATCGGCATCTTTATAATCGATGTATTTGATGCGATTTTTCTTGAAACGGCAGTATTTTTTCTTTTTGGTATCTACTGCAATAGGGGTCAAATATTTAATTTCTGAGCTTCCTTGTGCCATTTTTCTAAGTTTTTTTGAGTTTAACAATTAAGCTTGAGCGGTTTCGTCTTTGGCTTCTTTTGCTTTTCTACGTTTCTTTTCGTTGTAAGCAACCGCATGTTTGTCGAGCTTAACAGTAAGGAAACGAATGATTCGCTCATCACGTTTGAATGCCAGCTCCAAGTCAGCAATCAGTTGTCCATCAGCTTTATACTCTACCAAATGGTAAAAACCTGTGGATTTTTTCTGGATCGGGTAAGCCAGTTTGCGCATACCCCAGTGTTCTTCGTGCACGATTTCGGCACCTTTTGCTTTCAGGTATTCCTGAAACTTTTTTACCGCTTCCTTCATCTGTTCTTCAGACAAAACGGGAGTTACAATGAAAACGGTTTCGTACTGGTTCATAATTAAGTTATTAATGTGAATAATTTTTAAAAATCGGAGTGCAAAATTAAAGTTAATTTTTCTAACCTCCAAACACTAAGTGTACTCATTTTGACAAACATGGCCTAAACCCAAAAACAGCTTTACGATTCTTTGTTTATCAACAGTTCATTAGCGATAAACTGTGCGGCATTGCCATCACCAAAAATATCGGGATAATGTCTGGGAGGATTTTCGATGAAATGATTCCAGGCCTCTAAAATCCTGGTCTTCGATGCGTCAGCAATCTGAGCAGCATCCACTTCCACTATCTCCTTCCATTCTGTTTCGGGTCTTAAAATAATGCAGGGCTTCTTGAAAAAATATGCTTCCTTCTGCACACCTCCCGAATCAGTAATTACATGGCTGGCATATTGTTCGAGCGCTATCATATCTAAAAATGAAACGGGCTCCATCAAATGAACCAAAGGACTCGAAATCACATCCTGATAGCATTCGGGAGATAAATTAGTTTTGAGCAACTTAGCGGTTCTGGGATGCAACGGAAGAGCAATTTGTTTGCCCGATTGCCTGACAATATCTAATAAGGCCTCAAAAATATGCTGTAATCTTTCCGGCTCATCAGTATTGTTGTTGCGGTGGATGGTGCACAGAATATACTGATCAGCAATCAATTGGTTGTTTTTCAACACCTGTGACTGTTTCACGGCAAGTTCAGCAAAATACCTGCTGTTGTCATACATCACATCACCACAATGATAAATTCCGGGATTATCAGCAGAAAATGGTGGCTGATTGTTGGAATCAAAACCTTCGTCCATCAAATTTTTATATCCGGTTTTGGTAGGTGAAAAAAGCAAGGTGGAGCAATGATCGCACAATATCCGGTTGATTTCTTCGGGCATGGCTTTGTTAAACGAACGCAATCCCGCTTCGATATGTGCGATGGGGACATGAATCTTGGAAGCCGCCACAGCACCGGCAAGCGTTGAATTAGTATCGCCATAAAGTACCAGCCAGGCGGGTTTTTCTTTGATCAGAATTTCTTCTATCCCTTCGATCATTCGGGCTGTTTGCACCCCATGCGATGCCGATCCTACATTCAAATTATAATGAGGCTGTGGGATACCAAGCTCTCTGAAAAATACCTCAGACATATTGTCGTCGTAATGCTGGCCTGTGTGTACAATTATTTCATTGATCTGATCGCTGAAATGATTTCTGATTGCTCTGCTCAACGCAGCTGCTTTGATGATCTGCGGACGTGCCCCGATTATTGTAACTATTTTCAACATAAAAATGATTTTCTTCAGATTTTACATTAACCCTTCTTCGGCTAAACTAATGTATTGATCGTGACCGATGATCAGATGGTCCACTACACGAATATCCAGCATGATACCAGCCTGAACCAGTCTTTTTGTCAATTTCAGATCGGCATCACTGGCCTTGAGCTGACCCGAAGGGTGGTTGTGACACAAAATCATGGCAGCAGCATTGCGTTCGATGGCTGTTTTAAAGATTCGTTTAGGATCTGCAACCGTTCCGGCCACTCCTCCATCGCTAACCTGTACGGCACGTATCACCTTATTCGATTGATCGAGCAGCAAAATCCAAAACTGCTCATAATTCAAATCAGCCATGCTGGCATACAAGTATTCAAAAGCATCCCTGCTTGTAAAGATGCGTTTTCTTTCCTGCACCTCGGCTGATCGTCGCCTGCGCCCCAGCTCAAGTGCTGCAGTGATGCTGATGGCTTTTGCCTCACCTATTCCTTTAAATTTCATCAAATCGCTCACACTCATTCGTGATAGCTCAACTAAATTATCCGAAACAGATTGCAAAATCCGTCTTGACAATTCAACGGCTGATTCGGTTGTATTTCCTGAACTGATCAGTATGGCAATCAATTCGGCATCGCTAAGTGCAGCTTTCCCTTTTAATAAAAGCTTCTCTCGCGGGCGGTCGTCTTCTGCCCATTGTTTGATCGATTTTCGGGAGTCGTCAGGATATGCTGTCATCGAAAGTTGTTTGGAAGCGAAATTACGCTATTTCCACAAACTAAAAAAGCCCCTTCAACAAAAGAAGAGGCTATCGTTGTTCTTACAACAGCGCACAATTACGAAAGTGTTGCGCTGTATTTTGTGATTTTCGATTTCAAATTTCCGGCTTTGTTCTTGTGGATGATACCACGTTTTGCCAATTTGTCGATCATAGCATAAACAGCAGGCAACTTAGCCTCTGCTTCTGCTTTGTCAGTCAGACTTCTGAATTTTCTTACTGCTGTACGCATTGTTTTTGCGTAATAACGGTTGTGCAAACGTCTGGCGTTTGTTTGACGGATTCTCTTGATCGACGATTTGTGATTTGCCATATCGGTTTTCGCTTAAAAGTTTCTTTTGATTTCGGGCTGCAAAATTAAAAATATTTTTCGAACTAAAAACTTTTTAATGAAAGTTTTCTAATCAATCTGTCACAAGAGCTTTGCCCAGAGCTCCATTTCCTTTGCATCATGGATGCGCTCAGGCTTCACGTTTACAAAAGTATTACGCTTTAGGTCTTTCGCTTTAATTCTCAGCGGGATATAATTTTCGCCATAGCCTCTCGCAATACCATCTGCCGAAATCCTTTCGATCAACATGCGTTGTGGTTTGCCCATCATTTGATTGAAATACAAATGCTTATTTTCTTCTGAAATTTTTCTGATTACTGCACTGCGCTGGTTTTTAACCTTTTCGGTAAGATGGCCATCCATTCTTTCGGCGCGTGTTCCGCTGCGCACTGAATACTTAAAGGTATGTATATGACTAAACCTTAAATCTTTAGCCATTTGAACGGTATCCTGAAAGTCTTTCTCTGTTTCGCCGGGGAAACCAACAATGATGTCTGTAGTGAGGTTAAAATCTGGATAGCGATCCCATAATTGTTCTGCCAGTTGGCGAAACTCACGTGCAGTGTACATTCTACGCATCTTTAGTAGAATAGCCTCTGATCCGCTTTGCAGACATAAATGAAGGTGCGGCGCAAGCTTCTCATGCTGAAACAATTCAAAAAAATGAGGTGTAAAACCATCAGGCTCTATGGAGGAAATTCTTAGTCTGAAATCGCCGGGTAACTCCAGAATTTTTGCTACCAACTGCTCAAAATTCACGTCATCATAATCGTATCGGCCAATGTTAACACCAGTGAGCACTACCTCTTTGAAACCATGATCAACAACCTCACGAATATTGTCGAGGATCGCATTTACAGGGCGGCTAACCGCTCTGCCGCGCACGGATGGTATGATGCAGAAAGTGCAGAAATTATCGCACCCATCCTGAATTTTGATCAGGCTGCGTGTGTGAAAAGTCTTGAAAGCCGGATCGTAAGTGAATAAATCTTCATCAAAGCCTTCGGGATCAGGATGCTCTCCCCTGAAATGGGATTCGATCAAACTGAAAATAGAAGTCTTATGATCGTTATCCACCACATAGTCAATTCCGGGTGTTTCGAGCAGGGATTGCTTGTAGTTTGTTGCCATACAACCTGTTACCAGCATCAAACCCTCGGGATTTGCTTTGACAGCCTGATGAATGGTTTGCCTTGATTTTTGATCACTTTGATTGGTGACGGTGCAGGTGTTTACGATATATACATCCGCCGGCTCATTATAATTTACTATCTGATAACTTCCCTTGTGAAATCGCGAAGCCAGCGCGTCGGTTTCGTATTGATTGAGTCTGCAGCCCAATGTTTTAAATGCAATTTTCTTCATCCTAAGCTTCTTATCCTGCCATTTCGTTTACCAAAATATGTTTCCCTTCCAGCGACAGTGGACTGGCTGATTCTACTTTTACCGGCACTATCTGTCCGATCAGACTTTCGTCATCACTTTCAAAACGAATCACCAATTTTCCTTCGGTATAAGCTGTTAAAAAACCTTCTTTCCTGTCGTGTCCTCTCACTAAAACTTCAAGCGTACGGCCAATCAATTTGTTGTTGTAATCCTGACTGTGCTTTGTAAGTTCCTCTGTGAGGATATGATAACGCTGCTTTTTGACTTCCTTAGGCACATCATCTTCCCAGCGCGAGCTGGCAGCTCCGGGCCTGACGCTATATTGCGCGATATAAGCCATATTGTATTTGAACTCTTCCATGGCTTTGCGGGTATTTTCAAACTGCTCATCCGTTTCGCCGGTGAAGCCAACAATAATATCTGTGAACAAAGTAGCTTGAGGGATTAAAGCCCTGATTGTATGTACGATATGCCTGTATTTATCCATAGCATGTTTGCGGTTCATCCGCATCAGTACCTTATCATCACCACTTTGAACAGGTAAATGAATTTGTTTGGCCAAACAGTCGTATTGTGCAATCACTTCGATCACTTCATCCGTCATATCACGCGGATGAGGTGAAGTGAAATAAACCCAAAACTTTTTCCCTGATTTTTGACCAAACTCCCCTACCCTGCGCAAAAGTTCTGCAAAGCTAATTTCATCTCCCTTCTTATCAAGTCCGTAGGAATTTACATTCTGGCCTAATAAAGTGATTGATTTATAATCTTTATTGACAAGCATTGCCAACTCATCCAGAATTTCCTGTGAAGGCCTCGAAACCTCCCGGCCACGGGTGTAAGGCACTGCACAAAAACTGCAAAACTTATCACAACCATTCTGAATCGGGATGAAAGCTTCAAAATCAGAGGTATAAGTAGGTTCTACATGCCAAAACTCATCAATGTCTTTTCCAGGATTTAGCTTTGGTGCAGCAGGTTTTTGAGGAGTTTTTACCGGCTCCAGCAGAAATCCCACGCCATCACGTACTTTTGCTTCAGGCTTTTTGACAGCCAGGCTATCATTGTATTGTTGCAGTGAAGCCGGCGTTGCAATACCATACTGCCTGATCATATCCGGAAGCTGTGGCAATTCGCTCATTGGAAAAACCAGATCGAAAAGTTTAATAAAACGTTCGTTGTCAGCAGGAAGGATGCAGCCTGACACAAAAGTCAGCAGATTTTTTCTGTTTTTGAGCTTGTTCCATTTGGCAATTCTGGAATATACTTTATCAATTGCTTTTTGGCGCACAGAGCAAGCTATCACACCCAATATACTGGCTTCCATTTCATCGTCAGTAGGCTGAAATCCAAGCTCATGCAGAACGGTCTTAACACGTTCTGTATCTGATAGATTCATCTGGCAGCCTAAAGAAATGAGGTGGTATTTTTGCATAATTTAATTCTGTTAACCTTAAAAATACACTTCGGCATGAACTTGTTGCGGTGGCACACCCTGCTTTTCAAGGATTTCGAAAACTTCGTGTATCATCTCAAAATTACCGCAAAGGTAACAGTGGGTTTCAGGTTCAACCGGATTGCCTTTTAAATAATCCGTGACTCGCCCTCTAAAACCACCGCCTTCATCCTGAGAAGTGCATAAAACATATCTTTCCGAAGAATAAGTTTCTTTGTCGTAAGCTTCCGTAGCATACCGCACCCCATGCAGAAGTTGATAGTCAAGAGATGAATAGGATTTCACAAAACTGTGAAAAGGTGCGATACCACTTCCGGTGGCCACAAACAAAAATTTGGCATTCCCTATAAGTTCTGGCTCAATCGTAAAAAAACCCAATGGACCTTCGAGCTGCAATTTGCTCCCTGCCTTGAGTTTCTTGAGTTGTTTACTCACCAGGCCGTCATCCACTTCTTTTATCAGAACTTCAAAAAAGTCGTCCTGCTCTGCCGAATAAACCGAATATTCACGGTTGTGAATGCTTCCGGCTTCGCCCAGTAAAATATGCTGTCCGCTTTTGAATTGCAGTCCTCTCCTACTCATTCTCAACACATAGGCAGAATCAGTAAGGTGGCGGATATCAATCAGTTCGTGTGTGTTGTCCTGTGTTGTACGCAGCTTCATGCTACTGAATTATTTCAAATTTTAACTTTATCATTCGGGCCGCAAAATTACACAAAAAACAAGCACCCGATTACCAGAACCCAAACAAGCTGTTCTGTGCTTTTGTTTTAAAAGAACAACAACACTGGCTGAGACAATGAATAGTTCAGCTGAAACCAAAACCTGACTTAACTTTTCCCGATCACTCAATTTTTAAATCCCTATTGAAATACTGACCGGAAAAGTTTTTCCAAAAGACATAAAAAGTGAATCAAATCTCAAAAAAGCTTAGTATATTTACAGGATTAATCGGCACAATCATTAAAGTGTAACAGATATGAATCAGTCGAATGAAAATATTTCCAGGATCAGAGAGCTTGTTCTTGGAAATAATATCGCAGAAATTGAAAATCGTTTTTTGAAACTTGATCAGCAGTTCAGCTTTCTGCTTGACGAATCTGAACAAAAGTGGAAAAAACTGTTTGACGAACTGGACAAGAGAAGCTCCAGCGAATTGCAAAACGCTGTAAAGGATCTTAAAACCGAATCGCAACGTCAGTTTGAGCACTTAAATCATGAGCTGCAAGGCAATCAAAAACTGATTCACAGCCTGACAGATGCCGTTGAGGTCTTAAAACAAGATATCAAGAAGTTAAACGAAAGCCAACAGCAGCTTAAACAGGATTTTGAAAATCGTTTCAACAGTGAGATCAGCACTATTAAAAAACACTGGAACGAGAAACTCGCTGATCTGCAGATCAATAAGATTGATCGCTCGGCAATGGCTGTTTTGCTTTCGGAGGTGGCACTGAGTTTATCAGATCAAACGGAAGAAAAAGACAAAAAATAGGCATACAATTGAACTAAGCTCAAGATGAAGGAAAAAGATCAGACCAACACTACTGAAAAGCTCAGTGCCGATCAGCTACAGGAGCTTAGAGAACTGGTAACCGGATTGGATAAGCTTTCCTTGCAGCGGATGCAAAAATTAATGGCTGATCCTCATGAGTTTGCTATCGAAATAAGTGAGTTACTACCTTTTTCTATTCGTAAGCTCATCGAAAAAGGCAGCATTAATATGGCTGATTTGCTGCCCTTTTTTGAGGACATGATCCAGGAAAGCATCGAGAAAAACCCGCAACGACTTGCTAACCTGCTGTTTCCGATTATGGGACCGGCCATACGCAAAGCTGTTTCGGAAGACCTGAAACGTTTGATCGATTCTCTGAATCAGGGTCTTGAATCAGGACTATCACCAAAACATCTGAAATGGCGTTTTCAGGCATTGTTCAGCAGTAAATCTTATGTTGAGATCATGCTTTCACATGCTTACCTTTATCAGGTGAAGCATGTTTTTTTGATTCATCGCGATACGGCACTTTTGCTGCATCACGAAAAAGCCGGGCATGTTTTGGATATTGAAGCCGATATGATCGCCTCCATGCTATCGGCAATCACCGATTTTGCAAAAGATTCATTTCATTCAGACGAACAAGATGCCGTGGACAGCATCAAAATTGGGGATACCAATCTATGGGTTGAGCAGGGGCCACATGCGATTATCGCTGCTGTGGTAGAAGGCAATCCACCACCTGATTTGCGTATCGAACTCAAAGAAGCACTTGAAGCAGTGCACTATAATCATCGCCCTGAACTTCTTAATTTTGAAGGTGAAACCGAAATCTTTGAGCATACTTCAAAGTTTTTGAAACCCTGCCTGATAAAAGAGAAGAAAGAAAAGGGCAAAAAACCCCCACTTTTCGCCCTGATGCTGTTAGTTATTGTCTTAATCGGCTTAGGTTTTTGGATTTATCAAAGCATTCAAACACATCACACCTATGCTGCTGCCACTGAATTGTTTTCATCGGAAAGCGGCTATTACCTGACAAAAACAGAACGACAAAACGGAAAACTCAGGATTTTTGGATTAAAGGATGATTATGCAATAGAGCCATCCAAATTGCTCGAGAGCAAACAGCTTTCAGCAGATCAGTTTGAGTTTGTATTACGTCCGTTTGTTTCGATGGACAGCATGATCATCATTCGAAGGGCAGAGGCCATCCTCACACCTCCCGAAACGGTTAGCTTTGCTTTTGAAAAGGGTATTTTACAGGTAAGCGGCCATTGTAAGGCTGAATGGAAGGTATCGCTCGAACAGCACTTCAACAAGGTTTGGGGTGTTCACAGTCTTGATACAAATCAGCTGACAATTACGGATAAACCTGTCAGAGATTTAAGCTGGATCATTGGCGACATCATGAAATACAAGTTTGTTTTTGATGTTAATGTGTTGGAAATGACTGAAGATCAATCTGATCAATTTTATAAACTAACCCAAACCGCAAATTTACTGGACGAATTTAACAGGCTCAATAACAAACAGTACAAAATCTTAGTACAATCCGTTACTTCAAAAGCAGGCAATGAGGCTGCAAATCTGCGTATTGCAACTATGCGGGCACAAACATTTCTGGAACTCCTGAAAGAGGCCGGCGTGCCGAAAAATCTTCTTGAAACCAGGGTAATAAATACCGAGGAACTAGTAGAGCCCGAAGAAGTAAGAAGTGTTAGTTTTGTGGTTGAAGAAAAATAATACACATGATCAAGAAAAAAATTGCGATGGTTGGAGCTTTTGCTGTGGGGAAAACAAGTCTGGTACAGCGGTTCGTTCGTAGTATCTTCAGTGAGAAATATCATACTACAATTGGCGTAAAAATCGACCAAAAAGAACTGACTGTTAACGATGTAGAAGTAACCTTATTGCTTTGGGACATCCACGGGGAAGATGATTTTATGAAAATAAAACCCACTTACTTAATTGGGTCGTCAGGTTACTTTTTGGTGGCTGATGGCACAAGATCCGACACCTACGAAACGGCCATCAAGCTGCACGAGATGACTTCATCTGTAACTAAAAACGCAGCTTTTATTTTGCTTGTAAACAAAGCTGACCTGAAGGATAGCTGGGAAATCACCGATGCACAACTCGACACACTTAAAGAACAGGGATGGCAGATCATGTTTACCAGTGCTAAAACGGGCGAAAATGTTGAAAATGCCTTTGCACAACTCACAAAAAAGATGCTTCAAAACCAGCAATATGTCTAATCGTCCTGAGTTTACAGAGGCCATTACAGATTATATAATCAGTAAAATCCCTCCTTATATCGGCCTGGCTGTTCTTCAGCTTAATGAAGAAGGCAGGTTGATCAACTGGATGGGACCAACCCATAAATACCTGGACGAAAAGCCTAAAAAGGAAATAGAAATAGAACTACTTGCACCGTTTTTGACCGGAATGATCCCGCCCATGATCAACCCGATGGTGCTGCCGCATGTTCAGATCAAAACTGAGCAATATGCCGAAATTCATATAGTTGAAGATGAACTCATGCATTTGTGGGTGTTTTTTGTCGATCAAACCCGTAATGCAGAAAAGCTGCAGCAATTGTTGCAAGAGGTCAACAACGTAAGGCTTAAACATTATAATGCAACAAGTCGATCAGCAGCCAGTCCTTTTGCAGCCTTTCATCTGCTCGATTTCGCAAGCTTTGTTTACTCCGACAAGACGTACAGACCCATTGGCAACCAACCCGTTTGGATCAAAGAGCTAAGTCAGGCAAAGCTATTCAGTGAAGATCCGGTACCTATGACGGAGATTTTTCCGTTTATAGAGGTATTTCAATATGAAGCGGCTTCGTGCTGGGAAGGAAAGTCTGATGCAAAGATAGAATCCGGCATATGGGAAGAAGATTCCATTGCTGGTCGAAAGATTTATCTGAAAGCAATGGCGATCCGGCATAATCACAATAATTACCTGTTAATTAAAACAGTAAACCGTGAAGGAAAACAAGATAACCAGTTAATACAAAAAGCGCGCGAACAAAAACTTACCCTGGATCAGCTGGCTCGTACCGAGCGTGAACTGAAGAAGCTGCTCGATTTCAAAGATCAATTTGTGTCGATTGTTTCACACGACTTGCGCT
>Ga0334896_1000734_pt1 | contig 34636 bp, 29 predicted proteins | sample GraSluR3_MG_8_FD_207734 | JGI IMG/M metagenome (GOLD analysis project Ga0334896, IMG submission 207734) | Sludge microbial communities from methane-producing bioreactor in Wageningen University, Netherlands - Granular Sludge_27_06-R3 | ecosystem: Engineered > Bioreactor > Anaerobic >... | reverse complement strand
GGGAATCTGAAATATTCGCAAATATTATGACAACTTTCGGCAATAACAGGCTTCTTGCCATAATTGCCGGTTTTGTGGTCACCGCGGTAATTCAAAGCAGCAGCGCTTCGATAGGCCTGCTTCAGGCTCTGGCTGCAAACGAACTGATATCAATAGGCACTGCACTGCCCATAATCCTGGGAATGAATATCGGTACCTGTGTAACCGCCCTTCTTTCCAGTATAGGTACCAATATAACCGCCAGAAGGGCAGCCATGATTCATTTGGTGATAAAGGTATTCGGTATGATGCTTTTTATCGGATTAACCGTACCCTTAAGTATAGCAGTGGAATACCTGGGCGGGGATACGGTAAGGCAGATAGCCAATGCCCATACCCTGTACAATATTGCCAATACCGCAATACTTCTTCCATTTGCATCCCTGCTGGTGCTGGCGGCCAAGAAGCTTGTACCCGGCGAGGAAGAAGAGGAAGGGGTACTGAAATATCTGGACCATCGTATACTGGAAACTCCCAGTATAGCGGTACTGCAGGCGGTGAAAGAGGTTGCCAGGATGGGAACCGTTGCCAGGGAAACCCTGAGATACGCAGTGGACGGTTTTGTCAGGGAAGACGAGAAACTGTTAAACCACAGCCTGCAGAAGGAACAACTGGTCAATGCGTTGGAAAAGGAGATCACTCAGTTTTTGGTCCTTCTTTCGAATACCAGCCTCTCGGCCAGGGAAAATGATTTGGTCACAAGCCTTTTTCATACCGTTAACGATATGGAAAGAATCGGTGACCATGCAGAAAATATTGCGGAACTCGGCCAGCGCAAAATGGACGCAGGCCTGGTTTTTTCCGAAATAGGATTAAGGGACCTGACCGCCATGAGCGATTATGTCCATTCGATGGTGGAAGACGCCATTGTGGCACTGAAAAACAGGGACTTCAACCTTGCACGGGATGTAAGAAGGCGGGAGGACGAGGTGGACAGAATGGAAAGGGAGTACAGGGAAGGACATATAGGCAGGCTCAACAACTATCAGTGTATACCCGGAGCGGGCGTTATTTTCCTTGATGTAATAAGCAACCTTGAGAGAATAGGGGACCACTGCTCCAATATCGCCCTGGCCATACTTGACAGAGATAAATAATAGGTATGCCGCCCTGTGAAGTGTATTTCTCGCAGGGCGGTTTTTATTGAAAGGATCAGTAATTTAATGTAAAATAAGAATGGCTCAAAAAGTAAACAAGGGGTGAACTTATTGGCACACCAAATCAAGATAGTAACCGACAGTACCTGTGATTTGCCGGACAGTATTCTTAAGGAGTACGATATCTCAATGGTACCTTTGACGGTGAGGTTTGGTAAGGAGAGTTTCAGGGACAGGGTGGACATATCTACCCGGGAGTTCCTTGAAAGGCTGGGTAAATCCGGTGAGTTCCCGTCCACATCGCAGGTGCCGGTGGGTGAGTTTGTGGAAGTGTTCGACAGGTTGGGCAGAGAGAATGAGCATGTCTTAGGGCTTTTTATTTCCGGGAAACTGAGCGGCACCTGTCAGTCGGCTGTAATTGCGAAAAATGTGCTGGGGTTTGAAAATATACATATAATAGACACTAAGCTGACAACCTTCGCATTGGGAATGGTGGTCATTGAAGCGGCACGCATGGCGGCGGACGGATGCAGCCTGCATGAAATAACCGAAAGGGTTGAATATATGGCGGATAATACGCACAGCATGATAATACTGGGCACACTTACATATGTGGAAAAGGGCGGAAGAATAGGTGCCGGTACGGCACTGGTGGGCAATCTGCTTAATATACTGCCTGTGGTAACCTTTTCGGACGGTGAAGTAAAATTTTTAGATAAGATAAGGGGAGCAAAGCGGATAAAAAAGTGGGTTTATGACAGTTTTGAAAGCTTTGACCTGGATTTTTCCGACAGGGTTGTGGGAATAAACCACATAGGCTGTGATGAACTGGTAAGTGAATTAAAAAAAGACATTGGAAACAGATTTGGAGTAAAGGAATTCGTAATCGGCACAGTGGGAAGCGTGATCGGAACATACTCGGGTCCCGATATGGCACTGGGAGTGTATTTTGTTAAGTGAATTTTAAATAAGGAGGGATAATATGGCAGTAAGGATTATAACCGACAGCACTGCAGACCTGCCAAAGGAACTGATAAAAGAATATAATATAGGGGTTGCACCGCTGATGGTTAACTTTGCCGATGGAACTTACAGAGATGGTGTTGACCTCACAAGTGCACAGTTTTATAAAAAACTTTCGGAAAGTAAGCAAATGCCTACCACTTCCCAGGTAAATCCCCCGGCTTTTGTTGACCTTTATAAGCAGGAACTGGAAAAGGGGAACCAGGTTGTATCTATACATTTAAGCTCGAAGGGAAGTGGGACATACCAGTCGGCGGTGACGGCAAAAAGTATGTTGGACAGTGACGATATTGTAGTAATAGATTCCCTGGGATATTCCTTAGGACTTGGAATAATTGCGGCCCAAGGGGCGGAGATGGCGCACAAAGGGGCTTCGCTCAAAGAAACAGAGGACCGAATGCTTTATATGAAGGACAGAATGCAGTATGTTTTCGGCGTGGATACACTGGAATACCTTAAAAAGGGAGGAAGGCTCAGTCCTGTTAAGGCAACCGTTGCCACCGTCATGAATATTAAGCCCATTCTGGAGGTTTCGGACGGAGAAATAGAAATGCTGGACAAGGTAAGGGGCAGGAAGAAGGTGCTGGGCAGGCTGCTGGAAGAAGTACAAAAAAAGGGGAATGACATGGAAAATCAGACTTTCGGAGTTGTGCATGCTGAATGTCCGGAAGACGCACAGAAAATGAAGGATATGCTTATTGAAAGGTTTAATCCGAAGGATGTATTGATTTCCCGGATAGGCTGTGTTATAGGGACCCATGTCGGTCCCGGGACAATAGCGGTATTTTTCATGAAATGACTTATGGATACAAAGATTGATAAAAAAATGTTATAATAAAAAAGGGATTATTAGATTTTTGTTGAATAAATACCGATGTGTCGACTTAATTTGTATTTGTACAATTTCATCTGCATATTTGGATGATGGATGCGGGAGAGACCCTCACGGGCACCGAAGGGGTAAGCCATATACCGCCGAGTTATGGTGATACTCTCAGGTAAAAGGACTGTATCCGGACAACTTCCTGGAGAGCTGCTTGGCAGCACCGAAGGAGCAATTCTTATATTTATTATAAGAAGAATCTCTCAGGTACCAAAACAGGGTAGTGTATAGGCATAATCATGCCCGTGCATATCCCTGTTTTTTATTGTAATTACTGTCAGTATATACTAATATATTGCTGCGGCGGGAGGTAGGATTATTGCCGAATAATACGCTGGTAATTTCAAATAATAAACTGGTAAAAGAAAAACTTTCCACAGAATTTGAAATAGTCTTTGTCGAGGATACGCTGTTAAATACCATGGAGCGGGCAAGGGCATTGGTACATGAGGGGTACATACTTCTTACGCACCCTTTGTCAGGCAGTATAAAACCTAACGAGACCCCCTATAAGAGTATAGCGCTTGAAAAAAGGAATGGGCCGGTGGATTTGGACTCTCTTATGATTGTTGAACAGAGCATAGCCAGGACAAGAAGCCTTTTGGACGACAGAAATACCCCTGACTGGCCTGAAAACTGCCTTGAGGATTTCAGAGCGATAGATTTCGACCTGATAAAGAATGCACTGAAAGGGTAGTATAATCGCAGCATAAGAGACTATCAATCGGGGACATTCCTTGGCCATAGAGGAATACCAAATATAAAGGTGTGTCCCAGCCCGAAAGCTTATCAATCGGGGACATTCCTTGGCCATAGAGGAATACCAAATATAAAGGTGTGTCCCCATACCACTAAGGAGGGAGATAAATGCAGGATCTATACGATATCATTATCATCGGCGGGGGCCCGGCTGGCCTTTCTGCAGGGCTTTACGGAGCGAGAAGCAGGGCCAGGACATTAATAATCGAGAAGGGCAAATGGGGTGGCCAGGCGGCTTCCACCGAGGAACTGGAGAACTATCCCGGTTCAATCGAACAGCCTACCGGGCCTGAAATAACGTCACGAATGAAAAAACAGGCGGAAGAATTCGGAGTGGAAACCAAAGCCCAGGCGGTGACCGAACTGAAGCTGGAAGGAAAGATTAAAACGGTGGTCACCGACAGCGCAGAATACCGGGCAAAGACAGTCATTATCGCAACCGGTGCCAAGCCAAGGCTTCTGGGATGCCCGGGTGAGCTGGAACTCAGGGGCAAGGGCGTGTCCTATTGTGCCACCTGTGATGCCGACTTCTTCACCGATCTGCGGGTTGTGGTGGTAGGCGGCGGCGATTCTGCAATACAGGAAGCCATATATCTTACCAAATTCGCCGAGAAGGTTACCGTTATACACCGGCGGGACCAGCTTAGGGCGGCAAAATCAATACAGGAAAAAGCCTTTGCAAACGATAAGATAGATTTTATTTGGGACAGCGTTGTTGCCGAGATAAAGGGAGACGGTATAGTAGAAGGGGTAACGGTAAAGAACGTTAAGACCAATGAGCTGAGTGAAGTAGAGACCGACGGGGTATTTATGTTTGTAGGATATGATCCGGTTTCCGAGCTTGCTAAGGGACTGGTGGACATGGATGAAAAAGGCTATATTATTACCGACGAAAATATGAAAACAAGCATAGAGGGAGTATTTGCAGCAGGAGACGTTAGAAAGAAAAGCCTCAGGCAGGTAGTTACAGCAGCGGCAGACGGAGCGATAGCTGCCGTCAGTGCCGAACATTATATTGCAGAAAAATTCGAGTAAAAGGGGGTGATATGGTGCTGGAAATAAACAAGGATAATTTTGAGCTGGAGGTAAAACAAGCGGATAAGCCGGTCCTGTTGGATTTTTGGGGTCCCAAGTGTGAACCATGCAAGGCACTTATGCCTTCGGTTGAAAAGCTGGAGGAAAAGTATGGCGATAGGATTAAGTTTTGCAAACTCAATACCGCCGAAAACAGAAGACTGGCCATATCCCAAAAAGTTCTCGGGCTGCCTACCGTAGCCATGTACAAGAATGGGGAGAAGGCAGAGGAGCTTACCCAGGAAAAGGCCACTGCGGACAATATCGAGGAAATGCTTAAGAGGTATGTTTAGCCGAAAGGCTGAAAATAAAGGGAGGTGAACATTTTGCGTCTGGAACTTGGTTATGTAAATATCAAGGACGTACAGTTTGGCAGCACTACAGAAATAAAAGAAGCTGTGCTTTATGTAAGCAAGGAGGAAATGCTTAAGGCAATAGGCGAAGACCCAAGGCTTCAGAGTATAGACATTGAGCTTGCAAAACCCGGTGAAGAGGTAAGAATAACCCCGGTAAAGGATGTTATCCAACCTAGGGTTAAAGTGGAGGGTCCCGGCGGGGTTTTCCCGGGGTTTGTCAGCAAGGTGGACAATGTGGGCAGTGGAAGAACCCATGTAATAAGAGGAGCAAATGTGCTTACGGTAGGCAAAATTGTGGGTTTCCAGGAAGGCCTCATTGACATGACCGGGCCTGGGGCCGAGTATACCCCATTTTCAAAGAGCTGCAACATAGTGGTTGTCTGCGAGCCCGCCCAGGGGCTCAAACAGCACCAGCATGAAGAAGCGGTAAGGCTTGCCGGTCTGAAGGCGGCTACATATCTAGCAGAAGCGGCCAGGAATTTGGAGCCCGACGAGCTTAAGACCTATGAAACAAAACCTTTATTGGAACAGGTAAAGGAATACGAAGGTCTGCCGAAGGTAGCCTATGTGTACATGCTCCAATCCCAGGGACTGCTCCATGATACCTATGTGTACGGGGTTGACGCCAAACAGATTATCCCGACCATCATTTATCCTACCGAGGTAATGGACGGGGCAATAATCAGCGGTAACTGCGTGTCGGCCTGCGACAAGAACTCAACCTACCATCATTTGAACAATCCCATAATACACGACCTGTATGAAAAACACGGAAAAGAGATTAACTTCGTGGGGGTTGTAATTACCAACGAAAACGTGTATCTTGCGGACAAGGAAAGGTCGTCCAATATGACGGCAAAACTGGTCAGGCTTATGGGTGTGGACGGGGTAATAATCTCTGAAGAGGGCTTTGGAAACCCGGATACCGACCTTATCATGAATTGCAAGAAGATTGAAAATGAAGGAATAAAAACCGTAATTGTGACCGACGAATACGCCGGCAGAGACGGTGCTTCACAGTCCCTTGCCGATGCGGATGCAAAGGCGGATGCCGTTGTAACCGCAGGCAATGCCAATGAGATTATTAAGCTTCCGCCTATGAAGAAGGTAATAGGTCACATAGAGCCTGTTGATGTCATTGCAGGTGGTTTCAAAGGAAGCCTTAAGGAAGACGGCAGCATAGAAGCTGAATTGCAGATTGTCACCGGCTCCACAAACGAGCTGGGTTATAACCGGATGTCTGCAAGTACAATCTAAAGGATATACAAGAATATTCAGAAAGGATGATAACGGTGTTTGAAGGCAAAAAAGTCATTATTATCGGCGATCGTGACGGCGTGCCGGGCCCTGCCATAGAGGAATGCGTTAAAAGTGCCGGGGCCGAAATCGTATTTTCAACAACCGAATGCTTTGTCTGAACCGCAGCAGGAGCTATGGACCTGGAAAACCAGCAGAGGGTTAAGGATGCAGCCGAAAAGTACGGAGCAGAGAATGTTATAGTAATCCTTGGTGCATCCGAGGCAGAGTCAGCCGGGCTGGCGGCAGAGACAGTAACTGCCGGTGACCCGACCTATGCAGGTCCATTGGCCGGAGTCCAGTTGGGACTCAGTGTTTATCATATGGTTGAACCTGATGCCAAAAATGCTGTTGATGCGGACGTGTATGACGAACAGGTAGGAATGATGGAGATGGTGTTGGACGTTGATTCCATAGTTGAAGAGATGACCTCCATCAGGTCTCAGCACAGCAAGTATTAAAAAAATTTCCCTAAAAGAAAGGGGGAGAGAAAATGAGTAAACCAAGGGTAGTTCATTATATAAACCAGTTCTTTGCCGGCCTGGGAGGCGAGGAAAAAGCCGACGTAAGGCCGGAAATTCGGGAAGGCAAAGTGGGGCCCGGTGCAGCACTGGCAGCTGCCTTGGGCCAGGACGCTGAAATAGTTGCTACCGTTGTATGCGGGGATTCCTTTTACAATGAAAATATGGAAGAAGCCCGCAAAACTGTTCTTGACATGGTGAAACAGCAAAAAGCGGACCTGTTCATCGCAGGTCCGGCATTCAATGCCGGCAGGTATGGGGTTGCCTGCGGTGATATATGTAAAGCCGTATCCGAGGAACTGGGCATCCCGGTACTTACAGGGATGTATGTGGAAAACCCCGGTGCCGACCTTTACCGTAAAGACGTTGACATAGTCGAAACAGGCAATTCTGCCGCTGATATGCGTAAGTCAGTGCCTGTAATGGCGAAGGTTGCTCTTAAGATGTTAAAGGGCGAAGAACTCAAAGGGCCGGAAGACGGGCTGATGGAAAAAGGCGTAAGAAAGAATGTGTACAGGGATGTCAGGGGCTCCGAACGGGCGGTGGATATGCTGATTGCAAAGCTTAACGACCAGCCCTTTGAAACCGAATACCCGATGCCGGACTTTGACAGGGTTACTCCCAATCCGGCTGTAAAGGACATGAGCAAAGCCAAGATCGCCCTTGTTACATCAGGGGGGATAGTACCTAAGGGCAACCCGGATAATATAGAAGCATCCAGCGCTTCGAAATACGGTAAGTATGACATAGACGGAATAGATGATTTGACATCGGATGAATACCAGACCGCCCACGGCGGCTATGACCCTGTGTATGCCAACGAAGAGCCGGACAGGGTTCTGCCGGTTGACGTATTAAGGGACATGGAAAAAGAAGGAATAATAGGAGGACTGCACAGGTATTACTATGCAACGGTGGGCAATGGCACTTCTGTGGCCAATGCGGTTGGTTTTGCCACCGAGTTTGTAAAGGAACTCAAGGATGACGGAGTGGATGCCGTTATACTCACTTCCACCTGAGGAACCTGTACCCGTTGCGGAGCAACGATGGTAAAAGAAATTGAACGGGCAGGTATCCCGGTTGTGCATGTATGTACGGTGGTCCCCATTTCACTGACTGTGGGAGCCAACAGGATAGTCCCCGCTGTTGCTATACCGCATCCGCTGGGGAATCCCAAGCTGTCCAGGGAAGAGGAAAAGACATTAAGAAGACAGCTGGTGGAGAAAGCCCTTAAGGCGCTGCAGGTCGAAGTGGACAGCCAGACGGTGTTTGAAAGCTAGTGATAATTGAAGGACAAATGGGTGATGCCATGGCATCACCCATTTGCTAAAGTATGGAGGTGTATTTATGTTTGCTGTAATCAAGGGAACGAGCTATGTATTGGTACATGCGCCGGATGTAACAATAAACAACGGATCTACGCAGACCATGGAAAGGCTGGCAAACCCGAATTCCGAATACCTTAAAAAAATAAAAAACCATATGCGGAGCTTTGAAGACGTGGTCGCTTATCCTCCCAACCAGGTATATATTGGCAGCAAAAACCCTGAAGACCTTAAGGAAATGGAAAAACCCTGGTATCAGAACGGAATTTCCGGGGCGGACAGGTTTGGCAAAATGGGAGAAATAATGCCCCAGGACGAGTTCTACGGGCTTATAAAGGCATCCGATGCCTTTGACCTGGTCAAGCTTGAAAAGGGTTTTTCGGATCTGATGAAGAAAAAACTTGCCGGTCACAGGCTATTGGACGACATTGTTGGCGATAGGCTTGACCAAGGCGTGGACCTTACCGAAATTGAAGCCCTGATAGAAAGCCACCATGCCGAGGGCATGTACATGAACGGTAAACTGGTGGGATGTGTAAAAAGAGCCCATGACAGGGATATAAACCTAAGCGCCCACGTTATGTTTGAAAACCTGGTTACCAAGGCATCCGGTGTGCTGGCGCTGGTTGATTTGATTAAGTTAAACAATATTGATCCGGGTGAAATTGATTATGTTATTGAGTGCTCTGAGGAGGCCTGTGGGGATATCAACCAGAGAGGCGGCGGTAATTTCGCTAAGTCCATTGCCGAAGTTTCTGGTTGTGTGAATGCGACCGGCTCAGACATCAGGGGCTTTTGTGCCGCTCCCGCCCATGCCCTTATAGAGGCGGCGGCCCTTGTTAAGTCGGGAGTGTACAAAAATGTAGCGATTGTGGCGGGCGGAGCAACAGCCAAACTGGGCATGAACGGCAAAGACCATGTGGCCAAGGGACTGCCGGTCCTGGAGGATGTGCTAGGCGGGTTTGCGGTGCTGATAAGTGAAAACGACGGTGTGAACCCGGTACTGCGGACCGACCTGGTTGGATTCCATAAAGTTGGAACGGGGTCTTCACCCCAGGCGGTCATTACTTCACTGGTGATATCGCCCTTGGAAAAGGGCGGCCTTAGGATTACCGATATAGACAAGTATTCGGTGGAAATGCAGAATCCCGAAATAACCGTGCCGGCGGGCGCCGGGGACGTTCCGACCGCAAACTATAAAATGATAGGCGCCCTGGGAGTTAAACGAAACGAGCTTAAGAGGGAACAGTTGGCCGAATTTACAGAGAAGCACGGGATGCCGGGATTTGCTCCCACCCAGGGACATATACCCTCGGGGGTGCCATTTTTGGGACACTGCAGGGATATGATGCAGAAGGGTATCATACAAAGGGCAATGATTGTGGGAAAAGGGAGCCTGTTTCTCGGCCGTATGACCAACCTCTTTGACGGTGTATCCATAATTGTGGAAAAAAATTCCGGCAAGGTCGGAGCGGAAACCGGGATAAGCGAGAAGGAAGTAAAGGCAATGATTGCTCAAAGCCTGAAAGAATTTGCAGCCCAGCTGCTGGCGGAACAGGGGTGAGAGCATTTGGAAAATAATGTTAAGAAAATAATCGGCGATGTGTTCAATCAGATGGCGGAAGGATTGGAAACCGGGAGCTTTGCAAAGAGAATAAGGGTGGGACTTACGACTCTCGGAAGCGAACTCGGGACAGAAGAGCTTGTAAAGGGTGCCGAGCTGGCGGCGGCAAAAAATCCGGCGATTGAGACAGTCCTTATAGGCTCTTCCGGAAACAGCAGTCTGAGAACAGTTGTAGTGGAAGACGAAGAAAAAATGCATGAAAAAATGGAAGAAATGCTTGACAGCGGTGCAATAGACTGCTGTGTTACAATGCACTATAATTTCCCTATAGGTGTTTCAACGGTGGGCAGGGTGCTTACTCCCGGTGCCGGAAAGGAAATGTATATAGCCACCACGACCGGAACTTCCGCGGTGGCCAGGGTGGAGGCCATGGTAAAGAACGCCATTTGCGGTATTGCCTGTGCAAAGGCCATGGGCAACCCCAGGCCGACCCTGGGCATACTCAATGTGGACGGTGCAAGACAGACCGAAAGAATACTGCTTGGGCTGAAGGAAAAGGGTTATGAAATAAACTTAGCCGTGTCCGGCAGAAGCGACGGCGGCCATGTGATGAGGGGTAACGACCTGCTTACCGGAACTCCCGATATTATGGTTACCGATACACTGACCGGTAATATACTCATGAAAGTATTCTCTTCCTATACCACAGGCGGCAGTTATGAAGCGGTGGGATACGGTTACGGGCCCGGTGTCGGTGAAGGGTATTCAAGGATAATTCTGATACTGTCCAGGGCATCCGGAGCCCCGGTGGCTGCCAATGCCATAGAATATGCCGCCGGGCTTGCCCGGGGACGGCTTGCCGAAATGACAGCCGGGGAGATGGCGGCAGCCAAAAAAGCAGGGCTCGAGGATCTGCTGGTTCAAACCAAAAAGGACCAGCCGGGCGCCGAAAGCAGGGAAAAGGTACAGGCACCGCCAAAAAAAATAGTTACCGCTTCCATATCGGGAATAGATATTATTGACCTTGACAGCGCAGTGGAGGTTTTGTGGAAAGGCGGGATTTACGCCGAGACCGGAATGGGATGCACCGGACCGGTGGTTATGGTGGCGGAGGACCAGCTGGATGAGGCAGCCGATCTACTCAAAAAGGAAGACTATATAACCAAGGATGCACAGTAATAGAAACATTTCTTCTAAGAGCTTCCCGGTGGGAAGCTCTTTTTTAGTTCCACTATTTGTGATTAAGTAAGTTATGCTATAATATTATATAATAGACGGTGTAAAGGGGATGTTTGCAGTATCAATTTGGTTATAGGGGAGATCATTATGAAAATGGGGTTTAATTTATCTCTAGAACAAACCCAGAAATTAATAATGACCCAGGAACTGCAGCAGGCGATAAAAATATTACAGCTGCCATCGTTGGAGTTAAGGGAATACATTCAGCAGCAGCTTGAGACAAACCCGCTGATTGAGGAAAGGGAAGACGATGGAGAGCTTAACTCCATGGAAGACGGGGAAAGCCTGTTATCACAGATTGTCAAAAATGTGGAATATACCAGAGGTGAATATGGCTACAACAGCGATCCGGACAGTGATTTTTCCTATGAGAATTATATACCCAGCCATACAACCCTTAAGGATCATTTATTTTTTCAGCTGCACATTACGATTATGCCGGAACATCAGAGGGAGATAGGAGAGTATATAATAGAAAGCCTGAACGGTAACGGTTATCTGACCGCGGATGTCCGGGAAATTGCAGCGGTTCTCAAGGTAGACAGCGAAGAAGTTGAACAGGTATTATCGGTTATACAGACCTTCGATCCCACGGGAGTCGGCAGTCGGGACCTTAAGGAATGCCTGATGCTGCAGCTTGATGCAAAGGGCATAGACGATCCGTTGGTAAGGAAACTGGTGGGCGGATATCTTAAGGAACTTGGCGACAAAAAATTTAATCACATTGCCAAGGAATTAAACATTTTAACCGCCGAGGTCCAAAGGGCGTACGATATCATCAAAACCCTCGAACCAAAACCCGGAAGGGCCTTTCACAATTCAAGCGATGTCAAGTATATATCGCCGGATGTGGTAGTAAAACAGATAAATGATGAGTTTGTTGTACTGGTGAACGACAGTGCTGCGCCAAGGCTTATTATTAACTCGTATTATAGAAGCATACTAAACAGCTGCCAGGACCAGCCGGGTATTTCAAGGTATATAACCGGGAAGCTGGAATCCGCTCTTTGGCTGATAAAGAGCATAGAACAGCGCAGAATGACGCTGTACAAAGTGGTAAATGCAATAGTTGAATACCAGAAGGAATTCTTCCACAGCGGTGTTAAAGCCTTAAAACCATTGACCTTAAAGGATATAGCCCTAAAGGTAGGGGTACACGAATCGACGGTGAGCAGGGCCACAAACGGTAAATATGTTCAGACCCCCAGAGGAATATATGAGTTGAAGTTTTTCTTCACCAGCGGGGTAAGCAGCGTCTATGGAGAAGGTATATCCTCCGAGAGCATCAAAGAAGCAATAAAGGGGATAATCGACAAGGAGGACCCGAAGAAGCCCATAAGCGACCAGCGTATCACCGATATATTGAATTCAAGGGGCATCAATATATCAAGGAGAACGGTAGCAAAATACAGAGACGAACTCGGAATCGCATCCTCTAGCAGAAGAAAAAGGTATTGTTGAGTAAAACTTATTAAAACTTATTATTATGGTTAATAATAAGTTTAGTTTACAATAAACTATTAAAAAATATGGAGGGATACTGAATGGCTGTAAGGGTTGCAATAAACGGGTTTGGGAGAATAGGCAGAAACGTGCTCCGGGCCGCATTGGAACAGGAAGTAAAGGATTTGGAGTTTGTGGCAATTAACGCAAGGTCTTCGGATAATGCCGTTAAGGCCCATCTTTTCAAGTACGATTCACTTTATGATACATATAAAGAAGAAGTTAGTGTTGAAGGCGGCGATATACTGGTCGGCGATAAGAGCTTCAAGGGTTTGACCGGAATTGGACTGGAAGAACTGCCCTGGAAGGAACTGGGCATTGATATTGTAATCGAAGCGTCTGGAGCTTTCAGAACCAGGGAAACCGCCCAAAAGCATTTGGCCGCGGGAGCTAAAAAAGTGGTTATTACCGCTCCGGCCAAGGATGAGGACATAACAGTTGTTATGGGTGTCAATGAGGAAAGGTATGAGCCGGACAGGCATCACATAGTTTCAAATGCTTCATGTACCACTAACTGCTTGGCACCGGTGGCAAAGGTGCTGGATGAGGAGTTTGGGATAAATAAAGCGCAGATGACCACGGTGCATGCTTATACCAACGACCAGAATATACACGATGCAAGGCACAAGGATTTGAGAAGGGCCCGGGCGGGAGCCCTGTCCATGATACCGACAACTACCGGTGCTGCCAAGGCGGTTTCGCTGGTCCTGCCCCAACTGGAAGGCAGGATAAACGGAATGGCCATAAGAGTCCCGACCCCCACCGTATCCCTTGTGGATCTTGTCGCCCTAGTGGACAAAAAAGTTAGCGGCAGGGAAGAGGTAAATAAAGTTTTTGAAGAAGCTGCTGCCGGCCGGCTGAAGGGAATACTGGGGTACAGCGAAAAACCTCTTGTTTCCATCGATTATAAAAAGAGTCCCTATTCGTCGATAGTGGACGGCCTTTCAACTATAGTTGTAAGTGGGGATATGGTCAAGGTGCTGGCATGGTATGACAATGAATGGGGGTATTCGTGCAGGGTGCTTGACCTGGTGCGTTACATAGCCGGTAAGGGAGTATAAAGGGTTTTGACGCATTTTGCACCACATCGGCGGCATTAAAAAAGGGGCTGTTCTATGCAGCCCTTTGTTTATGCAAAATTTTCGGTATCAAAAATTTGCTATTTTTCTTAAAGAATATTACAGGAATATGAGCAGAAAATAAGACAACAATAAAAGATGCACCCTCCACCATGCTCATTAATGAATGGGGCTATTCCCACAGAGTAGCAGATCTGGTAGAATATATTACGGGCGTTAAAATAAAGGAACCTGCGTTATCAGGCACCTGATTATACAAGGAGGTACCGAAGTGGATAAAAAGACAGTAAGAGATATGGAGGTTTCGGACAAGAGGGTATTGGTTCGTTGTGATTTCAATGTGCCGATTGACGAGCAGGGCAGAATAACCGACGATACACGAATAACCGCATCCCTTCCGACAATACGGTATTTGTCAGACCGGGGAGCCAGGGTTATACTGGTATCGCACCTTGGCAGGCCAAAGGGAAAGGCCGACAGCAAATACAGCCTGCGGCCGGTGGCACAAAGGCTTGAAGAACTGCTGGGCAAAAACGTAATAATGGCGAATGATACAATAGGCGATGACGCCCGGGACAAGGCATCAAAACTGCAGCCGGGGCAGTTACTGTTGCTTGAGAATGTCAGATTCCATAAGGAAGAGACTGAAAACCAGCCCGGTTTTACAAAGAAGCTGGCCAAAATGGCGGAAATATTCGTGAATGATGCATTCGGAGCAGCCCACAGGGCCCATGCTTCCACAACCGGTATAACCGAATATCTGCCCGCTGCTGCAGGTTTTCTTATGGAGAAGGAACTGAAGGTGCTGGGAGGACTTGTAAAAAGTCCCAAAAGGCCCTTTACCGCTATATTGGGAGGCGCGAAGGTTTCGACCAAAATCGGTGTAATATCAAGCCTTCTGGACAGAGTGGACAGCCTGCTGATAGGCGGTGGTATGACCTTTACCTTCCTGAATGCAAAGGGGCTTAACGTGGGCAGGTCACTGCTTGAGCAGGATAAAGTGCCGCTGGCATCGAAAATAATAGAAAAGGCACAGGAAAAAGGGGTAAAATTAGTGCTGCCGGAGGATGTGGTTATTGCCGAGGCATTTGATAATGACGCAGATCATTACACGGTGAATGTGGAAAATATTCCTTCGGATTATATGGGACTTGATATAGGGGATAGAACAATCGAAGTTTTCCGCCGTATAATTCTTGAATCCGAAACGGTGCTGTGGAACGGGCCGGTGGGAGCCTTTGAACTGCCAAACTACGCAAGGGGTACCATGGAAGTAGCAAAGACAATGGCAGAATGCGGTGGTGTAACAATAGTAGGTGGTGGCGATTCGGTTGCTGCCGTTACACAGATGGGCTGCGCCGACAGGATGACCCATGTTTCCACGGGAGGAGGAGCGTCGCTGGAATTCCTGGAGGGGAAAGAGCTGCCCGGGATTGCCGGTTTAATGAATAAACAGTAATGGGAGTGATATTGTGAGGAAACCACTTATAGCCGGAAACTGGAAGATGAATAAAACAGGCAAAGAGGCGGTCGGACTGATAGAAGAACTGAAAAAGAGATTAAGCGGAAACAATGTTGACGTTGCCGTCTGTCCCCCATTTACCGCCCTCAGGGATGCCGCAGATGCGCTGGCGAATACAGCTGTAAAACTCGGGGCTCAGAACGTTTTTTACGAGGATGCCGGCGCCTTTACGGGAGAGATTTCTGCAGCCATGCTCAAAGGCCTTGGGGTGGAGATGGTCATACTGGGCCACAGTGAAAGAAGGGCGGTTTTCGGGGAAACCGATGCAGTAATAAATAAAAAGGTAATAAAGGTAATAAAAAGCGGCATGGTTCCAATTCTGTGCGTAGGCGAAACCCTTGACCAAAGAGAGCAGGGCAGGACCGAAGAGGTGATAGAGCGACAGGTTGCTAACGATTTAAGCGGCCTGACCAAGGAAGAGATTGGCGGTGTGGTTATAGCCTATGAACCGGTATGGGCCATAGGTACCGGAAAGTCTGCCACCGCCGAAGAGGCTGACAGGGTGATAGGATATATTAGAGGCATTTTGAAAAGGCTTGCAGATGAAGGTCATGCCGATGCAGTCCGCATACTGTACGGAGGAAGCGTAAAGAGCGCGAATGCGGCATCACTTATGGAAAAGCCCAATATAGACGGAGCGCTGGTAGGTGGCGCAAGCCTCAAGGCGGACGAGTTTTTGGATATAATCAAACAAACCATGGGAAAGGAGAAAAGCTGAAATGACACTTATTAGGGAAATATATGCACGGGAGATACTGGATTCCAGGGGCAATCCCACGGTGGAGGTTGAAGTCCTGCTGGAAAGCGGCTTTGTTGGCAGGGCAGGCATTCCTTCGGGTGCATCCACCGGTGCCTTTGAAGCGGTGGAATTAAGGGACGGTGATTCGGACAGGTTCCTGGGCAAAGGGGTACTTAAGGCGGTACACAATGTAAACGGGATAATTGCTCCGGAGCTTATCGGGTATAATGCCCTGGACCAGACAGGGATAGACAGCCTAATGATAGATTTGGACGGTACCCATAACAAGGCCAAACTGGGAGCCAATGCAGTACTGGGAGTATCGCTTGCTACGGCAAAGGCTGCGGCTACGGCAATGGGCCTGCCGCTGTACCGGTACATAGGCGGTACTAATGCAAAACTGCTGCCGGTACCCATGATGAATATCCTAAACGGGGGCAAGCACGCCGACAATAATGTGGACATCCAGGAGTTCATGATAATGCCGGTTGGCGCCAAATCCTTTGGTGGGGCATTAAGAATGGGTGCCGAAGTGTTCCATAATCTGAAGAAAGTCCTTAAGGGTAAAGGCCTGAGCACATCCGTCGGCGATGAGGGAGGATTTGCCCCCAACCTTGCATCCAATGCCCAGGCCATAGAAGTGATAATACAGGCGATAGAAATGGCAGGGTATACGCCTGGACAGGATATAGGCATAGCCCTTGACCCGGCGGCAACCGAGTTTTTTGCGGACGGCAAGTATCATCTTAAAGGAGAGGGACAGGTCAGGACATCTCAACAGATGACGGAGTTTTACAGCGAGCTGGTTGATAAATTTCCCATACTGTCCATAGAAGACGGCCTTGCCGAGGAGGACTGGGAAGGCTGGGCCCTTATGACAAAGGAGTTGGGGAAAAAGATACAGATAGTGGGCGATGATATATTTGTAACCAACACCGACCGGCTTATAAGGGGTATAAGGGAAAAAACCGCCAATTCCATACTTATTAAACTCAACCAGATAGGTACCCTTACCGAGACCCTTGACTGCATTGAAATGGCAAACAGGGCAGGATTCACCGCGGTTGTATCCCATCGTTCCGGTGAGACAGAGGATACCACCATTGCCGATGTGGCGGTGGCGGTAAATGCCGGCCAGATAAAAACCGGCGCTCCGTCCAGAACCGACAGGGTGGCAAAATACAATCAGCTGCTGCGCATAGAAGACGAGCTGAGGGCTTCGGCCCGGTACATGGGAAGGGACGTATTGGTAAATATAAGGTAATCGGGGAATATAACAAATCCTATCTGGACAACATATGCGACAGGGGACAGTTGCCATTCTGCAACAGGGGCAGTTCCCATTCTACGGTAACAAACCTGCGGCTGCAAACCGCCGGCGGCGGTGTAAAGGTGTTGTATTTTACTATTCCGTGTGTTAAAATAGCTTTGTTGATTTGAGAAGCTGGGGGGTGCAGGATATATGCGAAGTTTCGTAATAGCTGTCCATGTTATAGTTAGTATTGGTCTGATAGCCAGTATACTGCTTCAACCGGGCAAAAGCGCGGGGCTTTCGGGCAGTATTGCCGGGGGGGCTGAAACGCTTCTTGGAAAGGGCAAGAGTAAAGGATACGAAGCTCTGCTGGCGAAGATTACAACGATAGGCGCCATAGGTTTTGTAATTACTTCGGTTGTTTTGGTATTGCTGCAGTAAACCTAAATAAACAAATGAATACTTTGGGAGGTACATTAGATGACTGAGTTTTTTTATGTGATTCCCGCAGTGGGGATTATTGCTCTTATATTTGCTTTTATCCTGTCATCGAGGATTGAAAAGGCCGATGCCGGTACCGACAGGATGAAAGAGATAGCTTCTTATATACAGGAAGGGGCAATGGCATTTCTTACAAGGGAATACAGGAGCCTTGCCATATTTGTGGTAGTGTTGTTTTTTGTATTGACTTTTTTGATTGACTGGCAGACAGCAGTCTGCTTTCTTGTGGGAGGATTGTTTTCCGCCACCACCGGATACTATGGTATGAGGGTTGCCACCAAAGCCAATGTCAGAACCGCAAACGGTGCACGGCAGGGTATGAATAAGGCTTTGGGTATAGCCTTTTCCGGCGGAGCGGTTATGGGTATGAGCGTTGTTGGCCTCGGAGTGCTGGGTTTGGGCATACTATACATAATTTTCGGTAGCGCAAGCATAGTTACCGGATTCGGCCTGGGTGCAAGTTCCATAGCCCTGTTCGGCCGTGTAGGCGGAGGTATTTATACTAAGGCCGCCGATGTGGGGGCTGACCTGGTCGGAAAGGTGGAAGCCGGAATTCCAGAGGATGACCCTAGGAATCCCGCGGTAATAGCCGACAATGTCGGAGATAATGTGGGTGACGTGGCAGGCATGGGCGCGGACCTGTTCGAGTCCTATGTGGGTTCAATAATAGCTGCCATGACCCTGGGAACTGTAATATATGCCGGGCAGGTCAACGGGGTACTTTTCCCGATGCTTTTGGCGGCAAGCGGAATATTAGCCTGTATAATAGGGACGCAGTTTGTCAAGACGGATGAGGATGCCAACCCGCAGAAGGCCCTTAAGATGGGTACCTACGTAAGCGGACTGATAGTGGTTATATCCGGGTTTTTATTAAGCCGCTGGCTGTTTGCCGACCTCAGGCCTTTCTTCGCGGTGGTTTCAGGACTTGTGGTCGGGCTTGTAATTGGTCAGCTTACCGAGTATTATACATCCGCAGATTTTAAACCCGTGAAAAGGATTGCCGACCAGTCCAAGACCGGTGCTGCAACCAATATAATAAGCGGTCTTGCCGTTGGAATGCAGTCCACTGCCTTTCCGATAATCAGCATAGCAGCAGGCATACTGGTAGCCTACAAGGTGGCCGGCCTTTACGGGATAGCCCTGGCAGCGGTTGGAATGCTTTCGACTGCCGGGATGACCATAGCGGTTGATGCTTACGGCCCGATTGCCGACAATGCGGGAGGTATTGCCGAGATGGCGGAACTGCCGCCCGAGGTGAGACAAATAACCGACAAGCTTGATGCCGTTGGTAATACCACGGCGGCCATGGGCAAGGGGTTTGCCATCGGTTCGGCTGCACTTACTGCGCTGGCGCTGTTTGTTTCGTATTCACAGGTTGTTAACCTTCAAATAATAAATATAATACAGCCGGAAGTTATAGTCGGGATGTTCCTTGGAGGCATGCTGCCGTATCTGTTTTCGGCGATAACCATGGAGGCGGTTGGGAAGGCAGCTTTCCAGATGATTGAAGAGGTAAGGAGACAGTTTAAGGATATACCCGGCATAATGGAGGGCAAAGGAAAACCCGATTATGCAAGATGTGTGGATATCAGTACGGCGGCTGCCCTGAGGGAAATGATATTCCCCGGACTTCTGGCGGTGATAGCGCCGCTCATTACAGGTATCGTACTGGGACCCGAAGCGCTGGGAGGCCTTCTGGCCGGTTCACTCATAACCGGGGTGCTGGTGGCCATACAGATGGCGAATTCCGGCGGAGCCTGGGATAACGCCAAGAAATATATAGAGGGCGGTGCTCACGGCGGAAAGGGCAGTGAGGCCCATAAGGCGGCGGTTGTAGGGGACACGGTAGGAGACCCCTTCAAGGATACCTCGGGCCCGTCGATAAACATTCTGATAAAGCTTATGACCATCGTGGCTTTGGTGTTTGCACCGCTGTTTATGTAACCGACACTGCAGGGCATCGGGATTAACCTCCGATGCCTTTTGTTTTGATTAACAGACTTTGCAGTTTTAAAACCATGCCGGCGGTTAATAATAAATTACGGAAGTTATAAATGTTCAAATTAGCAGTAAGGACGGAGGCGGACAGTTTTGGAGATAAAGAAAGTAATACTGGAATTCATGAAAGAAAGGGCATACAACCCGATGGCGGCGGAGGAGCTGCTGGACAACCTGGAGCTGCAGCGGATGGATATGGCGGACTTTCTGCAGATTTTAAGGGAGATGGAAGCGGAAGGTGACATAATAAAAACCCGGAAAAAACGCTATGGAATACCCGAAAAAATGGACCTTGTGGTGGGCCGGCTTCAGTGCAACCAGAGAGGTTTCGGGTTTGTGCTGCCGCGGGATGAGATGTACGAGGATATTTATATACCCGCCGACGGAATAAACGGTGCCATGCACAACGACAGGGTTGTTGCCAAGATAATAAAGAGTAAAACGGAAGGAGCAAGGACCGAAGGCGAAATAATACGCATACTTGAAAGGGCAAACAAAAAGGTGGTGGGCACCTTTGAAAAGAGCAGGAATTTCGGGTTCGTGGTGCCCGATGATCCGCGGATACTGGACGACATATTTATTGCACGGGATGATACGATGGGTGCAAAGGAAGGGGACAAGGTTGTTGCCGAAATAGTATTGTGGCCAGGGAAGAGAAGAAATCCCGAGGGAAATATTACGGAGATTTTGGGGCACAGGGACGATATCGGAGTGGACGTGCTGTCCATAATAAGGAGCTACGACATTCCGGAAAAGTTTTCGGATAATGTGCTTGAGGAAGCCGGGGCACTGTCGGGGGATATATCTGACATTGAGCTGAAAAATAGGCTGGACTTGAGGGATATGAGGATAATCACCATTGACGGTGCCGATGCCAAGGACCTGGACGATGCGGTATCGGTTGAGAAGCTTCCAAGCGGTGATTTCCGGCTGGGGGTTCATATAGCCGACGTGACGCATTATGTGAAAGAAAACTCGCTGCTGGACAGGGAAGCCTACGGACGGGGAACCAGCGTATATTTTCTGGACAGGGTAATACCCATGCTGCCGGGAAGGCTTTCAAACAACATATGCAGCTTAAATCCGAAGATGGACAGGCTGACCATGTCGGTATTTATGAATATAAATGGCCGGGGAGATGTTGTGGATTATGAGATACACGAAAGCGTAATAAGGACCAGTGAGAGAATGACCTATTCGGATGTTTCGGACATCTTAGAAAAAAATGACCCGAAGCTTAAAAAACGATACGGATACCTGGTGGAAGACTTTAAGAATATGCAAAAGCTGCACGAGATTCTCGGCAGAAAGAGGGCCGAAAGGGGAAGCCTGGAGTTTGAATTTGACGAGAACAAGGTTATACTTGATGATGCGGGAAAGCCCATAGATATAGTAAGGGTGGAAAGAAGGACGGCGGACAGGATTATTGAGGAGTTCATGCTGGTGTGCAATCAGACGGTTGCGGAGCACATGTACTGGCTGGGCGTTCCCTTTATATACAGGGTGCATGAGGAGCCGGACAGCGAAAAAATAGAAGCCTTCAACGAGTTTATCTACAACTTCGGGTATTCGATAAAGGGTATAAAAAAGGTGCACCCCAAAGCCCTGCAGGGCCTTATTACCAAGGTTAAGGGCAAAAAAGAGGAAAGGGTAATAAACACTCTTATGCTGAGGGCACTGAAGCGGGCCAGGTACTACCATAAAAGCCTCGGACACTACGGCCTTGCGGTGGAATACTACTGTCATTTCACTTCCCCGATAAGGAGGTACCCGGACCTGGTAATACACCGAATACTGAAGGAAACGCTGAAGGGCAGAATAAATCAAAAAAGGACAGAATACCTGAAGGAATTTGTTGAAAAGGCGGCATTTCAGTCATCAGAGCGCGAAAGGGCGGCCGACGAGGCCGAGAGGGAAGTGGAGGACATGAAAAAAGTGGAGTATATGGCGGACAGGATAGGAGAGGAGTTTGAAGGCATTGTATCCGGCGTTACAGCCTTCGGCATGTTTGTGGAGCTGGACAACGGAATAGAGGGTATGGTCAGGGTCAGTTACATGGTGGACGATTTTTATCATTTTGACGACAAGAAATATATGCTGCTGGGTGAAAGAACCAAAAAGACCTATAAAATAGGGGATGCGGTGAAGGTACAGGTGCTGAAGGCAGATCTTGCCGACAATAAACTGGATTTCACACTGGTATAAAACACACAAACACGAGGACAGGTTTCTTGTTTGACGACTTCCCTGCCCGCTGCGGTTTACATAATCACTTGACAATTCGGGTGATGTGGTGTATCATGGTGGTAGTCAGAGAAGAAGGCCCTATTTGCCCGACAAATAGGGTTAATTTTATCCGGTAAAGCAGGTGCAGACAAGATGGCCGATGATGTCAGGGTAATCGCAAGGAATAAAAAAGCGAAGCACGATTATTTTGTGGAAGAGACCCTGGAAGCGGGTATTGAACTGGTGGGAACCGAGGTTAAATCCATCCGAAGCGGAAAGGTCAATATAAAGGACAGCTTTGCCAGGGTTGACAATGGAGAACTGTACCTTCATAATATGCACATAAGTCCATATGAGAAGGGCAATATATACAACAGGGACCCGCTGAGGACCAGAAGGCTTCTTGTGCACAAGAAAGAAATAAGAAAGCTTATCGGGTATACGCAGCAGAAAGGTTTGACCCTTGTCCCATTAAAGGTGTATATAACCAGGGGACTTATCAAGGTGGAACTGGCAGTGGCCCGGGGCAAGAAAACCTATGACAAAAGGCACGACTTGGCCAAAAAGGATGCCGAAAGAAGGATAGAAAGGGCCATGAAGGAGAGATACTGAGGAAAATTTTTATGGGGGCGTATTTGGTTTCGACGGGGATAATAGAATCAGGAGCAGCGAGCCGTGGTACGCTCGGCACCACGTAAAACAGCCGGCAATTAAACACAAACGCAAACAACGAAAATTACGCATTTGCTGCGTAAATAACGCAGCTCGTTCAACCCGGACTTCCCGCAGCCCGGGATTGGGCGTCATTAAAGCGGGGAACTGTTCGTCCTAAGAGTTGCGGACGGACCGAACACATGACTCTACCAAAGCCCTGATCCTGTCATTGGGAGCTGGGTGTAGGGAATATCAAATCAATGACTGCGCTCGGAGAGGTTCCTGGTGATATATTTTCGGACGTGGGTTCGATTCAAAAAAGAGTCGCCCTGTAAAGCGATTTGCAGGTGAAAACCCGGCTTTATCGGTGAAGGCTAAAGTGTTTACTATGCTAACACCGAGGGGTATGTGGATAAATCCAACAGCCCCGTATCGACTTATAGGCCGCTAAGTCCGTCAAGATATGCGGTACTAGGATGGAAGGCGAAAACTAAACCAAGCCTTTCATAATACGCCGGGGGAGTTAAGTAGTTAACTCCAAGATATAGTCAGTGCCATTAGGAAACTAGTGGATTACATGTCCCACCGCCTCCACCAAATTGTAAGGGCTCTGTAACAAGTATTGTTACAGAGCCCTTACAATTGCATAAATTCTTCTATTAATGCCTTCTTTTTCTTAAACATCTCATCATTATAACGACCGTTTCTTGGAGTAACTTTTTTATATTTATCAATTATGAGTTTGGCTCTTTTTTTCTTGGTTTCGATTATTAGAAATGGGCTTATTTCACGCAATAATTCAATTGCATCATCATAGATTACTCTGTATGTATAAGAATCTTTATGTTTAGCCCTGTTGTAGTTTCTTTTATTTATTATTCTTCCTTTACCGATTATTTTTTGAAGCCATAGCAGCAGCTCTTTATCGGTAGATGCAACCGATACACAGGGCGAAGGAAGTTGATTTTTGTGGAATCTTGTTAGCATTATGCTCCCTTCTCCGTCTACGATCCCAGCGATATAAGCTCTCTCGGTATCAATCATAAATACCCTCCTTTCATGGGAATATATGTTCGCTTAAATTGTATCATATCTTATCATTAATTACAAATATATGGATAAACATAACGCGGTCTTAATTATACACTGATTTATAGTGACAGAATTATGTTTTAAGTTAGAACAAAAAACCCCTGATACAGGGGCTTTTTTACATATCCAGCGGTACAAAGTTTTAATTTTTTGTTAGTTTTCTATATTCGGATGGAGGCATACCTACCATTCTTTTAAATACTGTGGAAAAGTGGGTGCGATTATTAAAGCCGCAAAGAATACTCACCTCACTAATCGAGCAGGCATTCTTCTCAAGCAGGCTCTTTGCCCTTTCAATTTTTAATCCCATTAAGTATTTATAGGGAGTTTTCCCGGTATGTTTTTTGAAAATCCGTATTAGGTGGTAGGGGCTGTAGTTTGCAAAGGCCGCCAGTTCATCCAGTGAAAACTCGGAACATAGATAGCTGTGAAGGTATTCTCTTACGTGTTTAATGGTTTTTGCATCACTATATTCTTTGTTCCAATCATACGGAAGGCTGTTCCTTGTATTTCTTAACAGGCTGATTATGATCTGTGTATTAAGGCTCTGAAGTACAAACTCGTATCCAATCTGCCGGCTTTTTGCCTCTTCCATAAAAAGGAACACCAGACTGCTTATGTTGGAATTCACATCCTTATAGGATTCGTTATGGAACAGCAGCTTATCTTTTCCCGTAAGCAAGTGTGAATACTCTCTCATATACTTAGTCTGAATAAAAACAGGTATATAGGTTTCAACCAATTTTTCCTCGGTATACAGATGAACCTGATCCGGATTCAAGGGGAATATTTTGTTTCGTTCCAGGAGATGTTTTTTTTGCTGCACCACAATTTGAGGCATGTTTTTGGACGGGATAAGAAACTTATAGCACTTAAACCCCTTGGGCTCAGAAAATACATTATTTGCTTTTAAAACGGTTATTCTATCGCTGGAATAGGTTTTCACTATTCTTGGAATTTCTGCAGGTAGGTCGTTAAACAATTCTTCACAAAACAGCTTAATAATAATCACCTACCAAAAACCAATATTTAACATGTGGTCATATTATATAGCAATATCTAAAACATATCAAGCAATTTTTGGAAACATTGGCGTCAAATCTGCTGTTATAATTCTGTTATCAATGTCTTTATTCACAGTTTAATGAAATGGTGAAGCGTTATTTTTAATCCAAGCCTAAAATCAGAAATTCAGTGAGGAGGTTTTTTGTGAAACGTTTACTGGTATTCGTGTTGGCGGTGGTAATGATGTTTTCTGTTATGAGCTGTTCGAGTCCGGGTGAACCGACCGAACCGGATGTGCCGGACGATTACGTTGAAGGCAAGAACGAAGATAATGAAAGTGAGGAAAAAGAAGAGGCGGAAAACGGGGGAAAAGCCGACGGTGATATCTCGGATGACTTTATGGAGCTTATCAGTACATTTGACCTGGCAAGTTATTTTTCTGAATTGGAATACACGTACAGTGTTACAGATGCCAGCGGTCAGGAAGACGTTGCCGAATATGCGTTTTATGTTCTGGATGAAAAGATTGTTGACGGCATGACGGCGTATCAAATCTCATTTGCAAGGTCTAAGAATGGCACACAATCGGTTACCGAATGCTGGGTTAACGAGAAACAGGTGTTGGCAGTCATTAAGGATGGTGAAGAAATAACCGAAGAGTTTACTCTTATGCAAACCAATACCACCCTCAACAATCTGATGGCCCCCTTTATGTTTACTGTTGTATTTGAGGAAATTCTCATGGAGCCACATGTACGGACGATTATGGGCTGGACATTGGAGGATGAGGGCACAAAAGCCGCCAGTATGAATGGGAAAAGCTATACGGTTTACTATTATGAATTGTCATCAAAGAGTGATGAAACCGCCTATCTCGAAGTTGTCTCCATTGAGGGGAAAAACACTTTTTTGAATTATGAAAATACCCAAGATGGCCGGCACTTTATGTTCAACATTGATCACATGACATCCAGGTAAGAAAGTATATATGACCTGCCATATGTCACCGTTTGGAGGACTATTCCAATAATAGAGAAAGGGGATTTTTGTGAAAAAGATCCGCTGCCAAAAAGCGGTCAGGGCGAAGAAAAACCTGCTGCGAGCGGGCCGCAGGAGGCAGCACCTGCAGCCGCAGACGATATCCTCTTAAAGGTTGTGGACCACTTTAAGTCCCAAGGCCTGGAGGTAACCGACGTTTACGCAAAAAACGCTGAGCTGATGGGTGCTGCTGCCGGGCTGGGCCTGGATATAGCAGGCGGTCCTGCTGAAATTTACCTTTTTGATCCGTAAAAGGCGGATGCCGATTTACTGCAAAATCTGGAAAATGTCAGGCTGACTGAAGAATTTATGCTTGATACAAGAGGAATTCCGTCAATTATGAACGGTAATATTATGCTGACAGGGTATGAGTATGGCATGGTGGTACACCCGGAAAAAGACAAACTTGTTGAGGCATTTAAAAGTTTCAGCGAGTAAACCATGCATATCCTTCAGCCATTAGGTTTTGAATTTATCAGAACCGATACGGCAGCATTTCCTGACAGAAGAAAAGCAATAATTTAGATGGGAGTGAAACGATAATGAATAGGAGCATATCAAGATTTAGCCTTTTAATTCCGGTCTTTTTTATTTCACTAATTCTATTATTAGGCACCGGTATTTTTGCCCTGCCGGGTGGAGCGGAAGGAATCTTTAACGATACCCGGGGACACTGGGCGGAAGAAGAAATCGGCAGCATGTTTCAAAAAGCTGTTATAGGAGGCTATGAAGACGGCAGCTTCAGGCCTGACAAAAGCGTTACCAGGGCAGAGTTTGTAACAATGGTTAACAAGGCAATGGGCTTTAAGGATAAGGCATCAATTGACTTTTCGGATGTCAATGAAGATGACTGGTACCGTGACGAGATAGCCAGGGCGGTTAAAGCAGGTTACAAAAAGGGCGATGCTGACGGCACCATGAATCCCGACAGGCAGATAAGCCGCCAGGAAGCTGCCGTAATACTCTTCAGGCTGTTGGATATGGATGAGGAAGAAGAAAAACGGCCTGCCGACAGCTTCATAGATTCTGAAATGATAGCCCCGTGGAGCAAGGAAGAGGTTAACAGGGTAGTAGCACAGGGATACATGGGCGGCTATCCGGATCAGACCTTTAATCCCTTAGGCGGGACCAGCCGTGCTGAAACAGTGGCAGTACTCAGCAGGGCTTTGGGCGTACTGTATAATGAGCCGGGCAGCTACGGGCCCTCTGAAAAGGTGGAAACGGTAGAGGGCAATGTAACGGTAACAGTGTCCGGCGTGACACTGCAAAACATGATAATAAAAGGTGATTTATTCCTGACTGCGGGAATAGGCGACGGGGAAGCTTTCATTAAAAATGTGACCGTTGAAGGTAGGACGCTTGTTGCCGGCGGCGGAGCAGAAAGTGTTGTTTTTGAAGACAGCACCCTTGGAATTACCATTATCCGGCGGGATGACGGCATTGTAAGGGTGGTTTTTGAAGGCAGCACAAGCGTATCCGACCTTGTTATCAAGTCAGGCGGGATAATTGAAATAACCACCGAAGACGGGGAAGTAATTTCGGTTGAAATAGGTACCGGTGATGACATAGAGCTTATCGGGAATTACGGCACCGTTACCGTGGAAGCTGAAGGTGCAAATGTAAATATCGTGAGCGGTAATATAGACAGACTGGTTGTGGGAGAAGGAGCGGCAGGTTCAAGCATCAACATCTCAAGGGGCGCATCGGTGAACACCCTGGAGTGCAACGCTTCGGTATCGGTCACAGGTAGGGGGGACATAGAAACTCTTATAGTGAACGACAGCGGGGCAAGCACACAGCAGCGGCCTGCAAATCTGCTGCTGGAAGAAGGCCTTGGAGTGGAAATCGAAGGAGAAATGGTATATGAATCATATGAAGAAGAGGCTCCTCAAAAACCACGTCGGTCATCGGGCTTATCTGTTCCAACCGTGTCATTGACTGTTCCCCAAACGGAATATTACTATTCTGAAACAGCTATAGGTTCAACTGATTTATTGGAGCTTACAACAAATGCGACGGAAGTAACGGCTTCTTCGGATAATGAAGATGTGGCGGAGGCAGCTGCAAATGGAACTGATATAGAAGTAACACTGAAGGGTATGGGAACGGCGAAAATTACCGTTACCGGCAGCAGGTCCGGCTATAGGGACCGTACAGTCACTTTTACTGTTACGGTCTATTCTCCTGAAGGATTCGCCGGTGGGGACGGCACAGCAGATAATCCGTGGCAAATCGCAACGTCGCAGCAACTTGATAACGTGCGCAACTATCTGGGAGAAGAAAATGACGACAAGTATTTTATTCTGGTTGATGATATTGACATGATTGATTTTGGTGAAGGCTATGATGACGGCAAGGGCTGGGAGCCTCTGGGCATCAGAAACAATCCATTTACCGGTAATTTCGACGGTGACGAAAATACCGTAAGCAACCTGTATATAAACCGTCCTTCAGGGGATTACATAGGTTTGTTCGGCTGCAGCTCGGGTGTCATTAGCAATTTAGATTTGGTGAATGTAGATATTACAGGTTATGAAGAAGTCGGCGGATTGGTGGGAAGAAATGATGAGGGTGAAATAAGTATAATATCTGTCTCAGGAGACGTTAAAGGCAGTTATGTAATTGGCGGCTTGGCGGGGAAAAACTACAAAGGCACAATAACCGGTTCCTGTGCTGCAGTCAGCGTAACGGGAGAAAATGACGGAGATTATGCGGGAGGCCTGACAGGGGAGAATAGTGGCTCCATAGAAAACTGCTATGCCACTGGTATTGTAACGGGTAATGATGTAATTGGCGGTTTGGCAGGGAAAAACTTTGATACTATTGAAAACTGCTATGCTGCCGGAACAGTTACGGGTAATGAAGAAGTCGGCGGCCTTGTGGGGAGCAACAGCGGAAGCGATGCTTTGATCAGCCGTTCCTATGCCACGGGTGATGTTGAAGGATCCGATAAAGTTGGGGGCCTGGCGGGATGGAATAATAACGAAATTGAAAACTCCTACTCCCTGTCCGATGTAACCATTACGGGAACCAATGCAGACGGCGGGGGCCTTGTGGGGAGAAACATGAACTCATCTTACGCTGGGATTTCCAACTGCTATGCCGCCGGAGCAGTGGATCCACGTGACGGTGCTGCAAATACCGGTGGGCTGATAGGTTTCAATAATCTAATGTCCGAAGAAAACGTTGTTAACTCTTATTATGACAGCGACACTACCGGTATGAACGACGACTTAGAAAAGGGCGAGCCCAGGACTACTGCGCAAATGCAGCAGCAGAATACTTACGAAGACTGGGACTTTGATGAAATCTGGGGTATAAATGTCGAGGAAAATGGTGGTTACCCGTTCCTCAGGTGGCAGGGCTTTGAGCACGTTGAACAATCCACCGGCTTCGAACTTATAATGACAGCCGATCCCCAGGCTGGCGGAACGGCATCCGTCCAGACCGGTGAGGGCCGCTATGAAGAGGGAGCGACGGTCAGCATCAAGGCAGAGGCCAGCCCAGGGTATAATTTTGCAAACTGGACGGCTCCGGCAGGCACCTTTGAAGATGAAGACAACCCGGAAACCACATTTACCATGCCGGCACAAGCAGTAACCGTTACGGCTAACTTCGCTGCTGATTTTGCCGGTGGTGACGGGACAGAGGCAGAGCCTTACCAGATTGCCACGGCTGATGAGCTGAACAATGTAAGGTATTTTCCAGATGCCTGCTTCATATTGACAGATGATATTGACCTTAACATCGCACCCTATAATACCGGTGAAGGCTGGGAGCCCATCGGTATCTTTACAGGCAGTTTTGACGGAAACGGTAATACCATCAGCAACCTCTTTATTAACAGTAATGATACAACTATCGGTTTGTTCGGGCTTGTGGACTCCAATACAGCCGTAGTTCAAGACCTTGGGCTGGTAGGTGTTGATATAACCGACGGTAGTGTTGTCGGTGCCATTGCGGGCTATTTAAATAGGGGTTCCATTCAAAACTGCTATGCTGAAGGAACGATAAATGCTGCTGCAATGGCCGGGTTGCTTGTGGGAAGACTGGACCACGGTACAATCGGCACCAGCTATGCTTTGGGCAGCATAAATTCGGATGGGAACAATATTGGCGGCCTTGTTGGGTATATGCATAGTGTCGGTGGAAACATCGGAAATTCTTATGCCAGGGTCAATGCAGATGGTAATGATAGTGTGGGTGGATTGGTTGGCGGATTAAATGACGGCGACATTACCAACTGCTACTCTACAGGTCATGTGACCGGTACAGGTGACAATGCCGGCGGACTGATTGGAAGCAATGCTGACGGCAGCGTAAGTGCTTCTTACTGGGATACCCAAACCTCTTTGCAGCCAGAAAGTGCCGGCGGCGAAGGCAAGAATACAAATGAAATGACACAGGAGGCCACTTTTACAGGTGTCGGCTGGGATTTTGAAGGAATATGGAATATAAATGCTGAGGAGAATGACGGTTACCCGTTCCTGAGATAGCAGGACCCGGCACTGGCATTAGCTGTCCGGCACCAGCCCGGGTAAAAATGGCGGATTAATAAAGCATATAAAAAAGTTACTACAATGAGTTTTCATTGTAGTAATTTTTTTAGTCACTGCTTTGCTGATGCTTTCAGTCAGTCGTGATGCTCTTCGGCATCTTCCTTGGTTCTGTGGACCGTGCCACGCGGATGCTCTGGCGGAGCATATATGGAATACAGTTTAATAGGTACCCGGCCTGTATTTATAAGGTTGTGCCATTTTCCGGCGGGTATAAAGATTACATAATCATCCTGCACTCTTCGTCTATAGCACAGCCTGTCTTTGCTGTCCCCCATCATTGCAATGCCCTGGCCCTGCTCGATGCGTATAAACTGGTCCACGTCGGGGTGCATTTCCAGGCCAATGTCATCCCCTACATTGATACTCATCAGGGTAAGCTGCAAGTATTCTCCTGTCCATAAAGCCAGGCGGAAGTTATTGTTCCGTAAAGTAGCTTCTTCAATGTTGGTTACAAAGGGCTCCGGCCCGTAGTCCCTCAGCGGAATGTGTTTTTCCCAGTGGCCCGGGTCATACATCGGCATATTGGCCCAATAAGGGTTGGTGCAGCCGTATGGGTTATAAAACGGCGTGTTGCCGTAATACGGACTGTGATATGGTTTGTGACCATAATACATAATAATCTTCCTTCCATAAGTTTCGTTATATAAATATCATATGTATCTTATTCAAAAAGGGTATGTGGAAAATACCCGAAATTTATATTTTATACTGCAGGGAATTATAGTATCGTATAGAAGCTATAAGGGTATATATTAAAGTGGCACTATTTACAGAGGGAGGGGTTAACCGGCAGCTATGGATAATCTGCTTAAGGATATGTTGAAACAGAACAAAAAAACGGTGGGAACCTTTTTCAGCATAGGGTCAAGCGCGGCGGTTGAAGCGCTGGGCATCGCCGGAATGGATTACGTGATACTTGACAAGGAGCACGGCCCCTACGGCGTTGAAACGGTGCAGGAATACATAATAAGCGCTGAAAGAAGAAATATTACACCCCTTGTAAGGGTAAAGGATCCTACCAGAGCATCGATACTTAAGGTTTTGGACGTTGGTGCCCGGGGTATTATCGTTCCCATGATAAAAACAAAAGAAGAGGTTGAAAAGATCATAGAATATGCAAAATTCCATCCCATGGGACGAAGGGGAGTTGCCCTGGCACGGGCATATTCCTACGGCGATATAAGCAGCCTTAATGATTACTTTGTGGAAGCCAACGAAAAAACACTGGTACTGCCCCAGTGCGAGACCAAAGAGTGTGTGGAACACATAGACGAAATATTAGGTGTTGAAGGGGTGGACGGAATTTTCATAGGTCCCTATGATTTGAGCCAGGCCTATGGAAAACCCGGAGAACTATCAGACCCGCAAATACAGAGTGTAATAGACAAAGTGTTGACGGCTTCAAAAAAACATAAAAAGTATTCGTTTATATATGCTCCCGACAAGGAAACTGCTTCGGATTATTTTAGAAGGGGTTTTGATTCGGTGGCGATAGGGATGGATATACTTTTGTATATTGACACCTTCAGGGATATCGCAAATATGCCAAGATAGACATTTGCCCTTCCCGGCTGAAAGTAATAATCAGCCGGGAAGTAATTTTTTGTTACAGTCATAAAATGTATTTTTATGCCGAAAAAATTGTATTATTGGTAATAATGAACTATAATAGCACTACAAGCAAGTAGTTTTCAAGAATTGAAGGTATATAGTGATTACCCATAGATATGCATTCGGTACAGATTATTTGAGATAATACAGCCGGGTAAAGTGGGGGTCTTGGAATGCTGGTACTGCTGTTATTTATGAGCTTCATCATTTATGTTTATCTGGGCATATATGTACTTTTGCTGGATTCAAGAAACACATTGAACAGGCTTTTTTTCACTGTATGTATTTGTCTCGGCTTCTGGGCTTTTACATATACCTTCATGGTAAGCGCTCCGGATGCCAATTCTGCGCTTATCTGGCGGAGATATTCGGTTTTGGGATGGTGCAGTATATACAGCGTATTATTACATTTCTTCCTGGTACTGACCGAGAAAAAAGCCGTATTAAGCAAATGGTGGTTTTATCCTCTTATTTACCTGCCGCCGGTTTTGCTAATGTATAGCTTTTTGATTAACCCCGGCTTCAAAATAGAAAATCTGGTTCTTACAAGATACGGCTGGACCTATATATCTCCCTACAGTGAAGGCATAAGCATGACACATTTTTTTGATATCTATTATTCCGCTTATATGGCTGCAGGGCTTGTGCTGACATGGCAGTGGGGCAGAAAATCTATGCATACAAGGGAAAAGAAGCAGGCAAGACTTATCGTTTCCACAATAATTGCAGCCCTGCTGCTGGGTACCGTTACCGATGTCGTAATGCCCAATCTGGGTATAGCGTTTGTTCCTCAAATTGCGATCGTGATTATACTTATACCGATATTAGGCATATGGTATTCAATAAAAAGATACCGCTTAATGTCCATTACCCCGGAAAGTGCTGCCAGAGACATTATTAAGACCATGAAAGACGGGCTGCTTCTGGTTGGCGCCGATGGGAAAATCCAGTCAGCCAACCATGGAGCCCGGGTTCTTCTGGGCTACAGTGAAGAGGAGCTTGCCGGCCGGGCGTTTCAGACCATTTTTGAGGAGGACGGGAAAGATTTCGAGATTTCCTGGGGCAGTAACGACGATAATGACGATGTCTGGCACAAGGAAGAAGTTTTGGTATCAAAATCAGGAAAGAGGATACCGACTTTGTTTTCCGGTTCACTAATGTCTGACGAGTGGGGAGAAATGGTGGGCCTGGTGTGTACCTTCCAGGATATAACAAAGCTTAAGCAGGCGGAGGACTCGCTAAAGAGGGTAAATGATGAACTGGAAAAAAGGGTACACCGGCGAACCTACGAGCTTTTAAAGGCCAACGAAAGCTTAAAGGCTGAAATAATTGAGCGGGAAAGGATGCAGGAGAAGATTAAGTATTATGCCTATCATGATTATTTAACGGGGCTGCCAAATAAGCTTCTGTTCAGGGAACGGCTGAATCAGGCAATACTCCAGGCATCACGCACCGAAAAGACGCTTGCCGTATTGTTCCTTGACCTTGATGCGTTTAAAACGATAAACGATACAATGGGATACAATATGGGAGACGAGCTGCTTATTGAGATATCCAACCGCCTGACGGGTGCACTGCGCAAAAGCGATACCGTTGCCCGTATCGGCGGCGATGAATTTGTTGTTCTAATCCAAAACCTTTCGGATGCGGATTCGGTCAGGAAAGTTGCCGAAAAAATAATTGACCAGTTCAACCGTCCTTTCAGCCTCAACGGGCAGGACTATTACAGCAGTACCAGTATAGGTATTGCCCTGTATCCTACCGATGGGGAGGATATGGAGACTTTGATAAAAAATGCAGACACTGCCATGTATAAGGCAAAGGAGTCCGGAAAGAACGGTTATATGTTCTGCTCGCCGTCCATGAAAAACCAAGCGGTTGAAACGGTGAAGCTTACCAACAACCTGTACCGTGCCCTGGAAAACAATGAACTGTTTTTGTGCTACCAGCCCCAGGTAAGCAGTTGTTCAGGAAAAATAACAGGAATGGAAGCACTGCTGCGATGGCGGCATCCCGAACTGGGACTGGTTATGCCGGAATTGTTTATACCTATAGCCGAAAAGACAGGCCTCATTATGTCTATAGGTGAGTGGGTGCTTAAAACAGCATGCAGGCAAAATAAAAAGTGGCAGAACGCCGGTTTGCCGGGTATCCGTGTTGCCGTCAACCTGTCCATGCACCAGGTCCAAAACCCCAAGATAACCGGTCAGATCGGTTCAGTTTTAAAAGAAACAGGTCTTGACCCCGGCTATTTGGAACTGGAAATCACCGAAAGCGCCGCCATGAAGGAAACTGCGCCTATAGCGAAAACCCTGCGTTCATTTAAAGAGTTGGGGGTAACCATATCAATTGACGATTTTGGCACTGAATTTTCGTCGCTGAACTATCTGAAACAGCTACCGGTGGACAGGATAAAAATTGCCACACCATTTGTACAGGGAATTTCCCAAAGCGGCAAGGACGAAGCGATTATTAAGGCTGTCATAGTTTTGGCTAATAATTTGGGGATAGAAGTAATTGCCGAAGGAGTGGAAACAAGGCAGCAGCTTGAATTCCTAAACCAAAACAAGTGTGATGAGATACAGGGTTTCTTTTACCACAAGCCAATGTCGGCTGGTGAGTGTGAGGAACTGATGAGGAAAACTAAAATATAATGCAATTAAAAAGGTTGAAGGTATATG
>Ga0334896_1000732_pt1 | contig 34724 bp, 28 predicted proteins | sample GraSluR3_MG_8_FD_207734 | JGI IMG/M metagenome (GOLD analysis project Ga0334896, IMG submission 207734) | Sludge microbial communities from methane-producing bioreactor in Wageningen University, Netherlands - Granular Sludge_27_06-R3 | ecosystem: Engineered > Bioreactor > Anaerobic >... | reverse complement strand
GTTTTTCCCACCCCGGTGGTTCCCAGGAAAAGAAACGAGCCTATGGGTTTTCGGGGATCCTGCAGTCCTGCCCGGCTGCGGCGGACCGCATCTGCCACGGCACCAATGGCCTCGTCCTGCCCGATAACCCGCTTGTGAAGCTCGTCTTCCAGTTTCAGAAGTTTTTCCCTTTCTGCTGTAAGCATACGTTGTACAGGGATACCCGTCCATTTGGATACCACCTCGGCAATATCTTCTTCATTTACGGATTCGTTGATCATGGAACGGGTAAAGGATTCTTTTCGTTTGTTCAACAATTCAATGGCCTTTTCAATTTCCACGATCTTTCCGTACCGGATTTCGGCCACTTTCCCGTAATCTCCCCGCCTTTCGGCTTCTGCCGCAGCATAGCGCAATTCTTCAACTTCTTTTTTCTTCTGCTGGATACCTTCCAAAACCGATTTTTCCTCCTGCCATTTGGCACGTTGTATGTCGCATTGTGCGGACAATTCTTCTATTTCTTTGCTCAAAACGGCCAGTTTTTCCTTGTCCTTTTCCCTTTTTATGGCTTCGCGTTCAATTTCCAGCTGGCGGATGCGCCGTTCCAGCTCATCTATGCATTCAGGTACCGAATTCATTTCCAGCCGGAGTTTAGCGGCTGCTTCGTCTACCAGGTCTATGGCTTTGTCCGGCAAAAAACGGGACGTTATATAGCGGTGTGACAATTCCACCGCCGCGATCAGTGCATTGTCCTTAATCTGTACCTTGTGGTGTTGTTCATAACGGTCTTTCAGTCCCCTGAGTATGGAAATAGCTTCTGCCGGGGAAGGCTCGTCTACCATAACCATCTGGAAACGTCTTTCCAGGGCTTTGTCCTGTTCAAAATATTTCTGGTATTCTCCCAGCGTGGTGGATCCCACGGCCCTGAGTTCACCGCGCGCCAGGGCCGGCTTCAGAATATTGGCTGCATCCATGGCCCCTTCGCCTTTTCCGGCACCTACCAGGGTATGGATCTCGTCAATAAAAAGGATGATCTCCCCCTGGCTTGAAATGACTTCTTTAACAACGCCTTTAAGCCTTTCTTCAAATTCTCCCTTGTATTTGGCTCCGGCAATGAGGGCTCCCATATCCAGGGAATAAAGCTGCTTGCTTTTTAGGGTATCCGGCACATCTCCTGTTACAATTCGCTGTGCGATTCCCTCGGCAATGGCAGTTTTTCCCACGCCGGGCTCCCCTACCAGGATAGGATTGTTCTTGGTTCGCCGGCTGAGTATCTGGAGGACCCTTCGGATTTCATCGTCCCTCCCAATAACGGGATCTACTTTACCCGCAGCCGAAAGTTCATTCAGATTGACAGCGTATTTGTTCAGGGCATCAAACGTCTGTTCAGCTGTCTGGGAATCTACTTTCCGTCCCTGACGTATTTGTTCTATGGCTTTTTTCAAATGGTCTTCGTTAAGTCCCCGGGAGCGCATCATTTTGGCAACGTCGTCCTTCCCCCCGGCCAATCCGGCCAAAATGTGTTCAACAGTAACAAACTGGTCTCCCATTTTGGTGGCAATCACCCGGGCTTTTTGCAATACATCCTGGGAATCCCGGGACAAATATGTATCCGATGCCCCTTGTTGTTTAGGGTATTTATCCAGCAATGCATCCAATTCTTTTTCAAGAGGATCGGGATTCACCCCGGCCTTTTGCAACAAGTATACACCCACTCCTTCCCGTTCGGCTAAAATGGCTTTCAATATATGACCGGTTTCAATCAGCTGATTGGATCCGGCCTGCGCTGTGAGAACTGCCGCTTGCAGCAATTCCTGCGCTTGTATGGTATATTTCTGTTCATTCATAACAGCCTTATGATCTCAAACATTGTTCCAAAGCATTTTTTCTGACAATTTGTCACAATTATTCTTTACATTTGTACAATGAACTCGCTATTGGACGAAGGCCGTCTGCTCCCCCTTGTAGAAGATTTTTATACCCTCCAGGGAGAAGGATTCCATACAGGACGGGCAGCCTATTTTATCAGATTGGGAGGTTGTGATCTGGGATGTTCCTGGTGCGATTCCAAATGTACATGGAACCCTTCACTTTTTCCGCCTGTTCCGGTTGACGAAATCATAGCCAGAACAATCCGTTATCCCGCACGTGCCGTTGTGATCACAGGGGGAGAACCGTTAACCTACCCGTTAGGTCCTTTATGCAAAGGACTGAAAGCAGCCGGGGATATTCGCATTTTCCTGGAAACTTCCGGAGCCAAACCCTTGAGTGGCCAAATGGACTGGATATGTCTTTCTCCCAAACAAAATCACCCTCCCCTTCCCCAATTTTATGAGCTGGCCAATGAACTGAAAGTTATCATAACAGGGCCGCTGGATATGGAATGGGCCGAGTTCAACAGGAAAAGAGTCAATCCCGGATGCCACCTGTACCTGCAACCGGAATGGAGCCGCAGGGAAGCGGTGATCCCTCATATTGTTTCCTATATCAAAGCCAATCCCGAATGGAGAATATCTTTGCAAACACACAAATACATTAACATCCCCTAAAATCATTTATTTATGAAACACATCTTGTTCTGTATCATGACCCTGGCAGCAGTTTCCTTTTCTGCTGCAGCTCAGGAAAAAGAAGAAAAACCTGAAGAGGGATTCCAATTTACGGTGATCAAAGAAAACCCGGTCACTACGGTAAAAAACCAAAGCAGCACCGGAACGTGCTGGTGTTTTTCGTCACTTGGGTTCATGGAATCCGAACTCTTACGAATGGGTAAAGGCGAGTACGATTTTTCAGAAATGTACGTGGTTTCCAAAACATATACAGATAAAGCAGACAAGTATGTACGCCTGGACGGATTCCTGAACTTTGCACAGGGAGGCGGTTTTGATGATTACCTTTATGTCTTCCGCAACTACGGGATCGTTCCCAATGAAGTGATGCCGGGTCTGAATTACGGAGAAGAAGTACACCGTCACAGTGAATTGACAGCCGTTTTGAAAGGGATCGTGGATGCCGTCAAAAAGAACCCCAACCGGAAACTTTCAACGGCATGGAAAAATGCTTTCCAGGGAGCCCTGGACGCATACCTGGGAGCCATCCCCGAAACATTTCAATACAATGGAATTACTTACACACCTAAATCATTTGCAGAATCCCTGGAATTCAATCCGGATGATTACGTGAGTATTACCTCTTATACACACCATCCTTTTTACACACAATTTGCCCTGGAAATACCTGACAACTGGCTCTGGGGAACTTCATACAACATCCCCATTGAAGAATTGATGGCCATTATTGATAACGCCGTCATGGAAGGCTATACAGTACTTTGGGCATCGGATGTGTCTGAAATGGGCTTTGGCAGAAACGGGATAGGTATGTATCCTACCACTAACCCGGAAGAAATGGTTGGTTCGGATCAGGCAAAATGGTTGGATATGTCTGCCGCAGAACGGAACAACGCATTCAGGAACCTGAAAGCACCGGTCACCGAGATCAAGGAAGTCACACAGGAGATGCGCCAGGAAGCCTATGACAACAAACAAACCACAGATGATCACGGTATGCAGATATACGGAATCGCCAAAGATCAAAACGGCACAAAATATTATATGGTAAAAAATTCCTGGGGAGACGATGCCGGCAATTATAAAGGATTTTGGTACGTTACAGAAAAGTTTGTTCAGTACAAGACAATGGACATTCAGGTGCACAAGAATTCCATTCCTACGGATATTCGCAAAAAAATGGGTATTAAATAACGATGTTGATGATGAAAAGAAAATTCCTGTTCATATTTGTTGCGGTAGTCCTCACAGGTACCCTTACCGCCCAACAATACGAATTCACTACTGTAGTTGACAATCCTTCAACAACTCTTAAAAACCAGGGGCGTACGGGTACTTGCTGGTGCTTTGCCACAATTTCTTTCCTGGAAAGCGAATTGATACGCATGGGAAAACCCGCCATGAATCTTTCCGAAATGTATGTGGTACGAAACACCTACAAGTCCCGTTTCTTTGACAACTACCTGAGAAGAGGCAACGGGAACCTGGGCCCCGGCTCTGTGAGCCATACCGCAACCAATACCATAGCACGTTGCGGGATCATGCCGGAAGAAGCTTACCCCGGGATCGATTACGATTCTCCGGGACACAACCATTCAGAGTTGCAAGGGTATATAAACGGATTGGCAGAGATCCCCGTGAAGGCAAAGAAAGTAAGTCCTGAAAGCCGGGAACTGCTTGACGCTCTCCTGGATGTATACCTGGGAGAAGTGCCTGAAACATTTGTTTACCTTGGACAGGAATACACACCGCTTACCTTTTTGGATCATTTGGGGCTGAATATGGATGATTATGTGGAGATAACCAGTTATACCCACCACCCGTTCTACGAACAAGTACCGGTGGAAATACCGGATAACTGGGAACACGAACGTTATTACAACGTACCGCTGCACGAATTCATGGCCATTGCAGATTATGCGCTGGAAAAAGGGTATACCCTGGCCTGGGACGGAAATATTTCCAGGGACTTCTCGCAGGAAAACGGTGTGGCCGTTGTCCCGGGAAACGATCCTTCTGCGGATGAAGTAGAAGTAACACAGGAAATCCGCCAGCAATGGTACGAAACTTTCCAAACTACCGACGATCACCTGATGCATGTTACAGGAATTGCACATGACCAGTATGGTGAGAAATTTTACATCACAAAGAATTCATGGGGCGAAACCGGGAAATACAAAGGGTTCGTACATATGTCAGAAAATTATTTCCGCGGCAAATGTATCGGTTTCATGATTCATAAAGACGCCATTCCCAAAGAACTTCGTAAAAAAATGGGACTTTGAAAAAAGTATTGCTACATATTCCCAATGCCATCACCTCTCTGAACTTGTTGTGTGGAGCATTGGGAATTGCTTTTCTTTTCAGAGACAGGATAGACATAGCTTTTTGGATGTTGATCGCTGCCGCCGTTTTTGATTTTCTGGACGGATTTGCGGCCCGGCTACTCAATGCTTATTCTCCCCTGGGTAAAGAACTGGATTCCCTGGCCGATGCCATCAGTTTCGGCCTCTTACCGGCATTTATGCTCTATGTGGTATACCTGCCGGCAGCTCCCCGGGAATGGATGGCATTCATACCTTTCCTGGTAGCTGTTTTTTCTGCTTTACGCCTGGCCAAATTCAACGTAGATAGCCGTCAGACCAGCAGTTTCCTGGGATTACCCAGTCCGGCCAACGCACTGCTGATTGCTGCCGCCGTATACTATACCCGGGACAACCTTTCCTGGCAAGAACTCATGCAGACATCATGGTTCATTCCGTGTATGTCAGTAGTTCTGTCTTTCCTGCTTATCAGCAACCTACCCATGTTTTCCCTCAAACTGAAAGGATTCGGATTCAGGGAAAACAAAGTCAGATACATTTTCCTTGGATTGTGCTTGGTGTTAGTCATAGCTTTATTGGTGACGGGAAATCATCCCGGCCTGGCCATGATGGGTTGTATCAGTCTTTATATAATAATGTCCGGGATCCTGAGGATCTCCGGACATCATCAATAAAGGTTGAAGAGGGCCCCGTTTAACTCAGTTCAGGCTGAGGTCCTATTCCGAATTTGTCTACCAGTACACTGATCACGTTAGGTGACAGGAATGCGGGTAGTGTCGGTCCCAGGTGAATGTTTTTCACTCCAAGACTGAGAAGCGCCAGCAATACAATGACAGCTTTTTGTTCGTACCAGGCAATGTTGTAGAAGATGGGCAGATCGTTCACACTTTCCACTCCGAAAACGTCTTTAAGTGCCAGAGCTATAACGACCAGCGAATAACTGTCGTTGCATTGTCCGGCATCCAATACACGCGGTATCCCGTTTATATCACCCAAAGGCAGTTTATTATACCTGTATTTGGCACATCCGGCGGTAAGGATCACGTTGTCTTTTGGCAGTGCCAAAGCGTAATCCGTATAATACTGACGTGATTTCATACGTCCGTCGCATCCTGCCATTACTACAAATCGCTTGATCGCACCGGATTTGACAGCGTCCACTATCTGATTGGCCAATGCAAGCACCTGATGGTGTGCAAACCCTCCAATGATCTCGCCTTTCTCAATTTCTTTGGGAGGCTGGCATTGTTTTGCTTTTTCTATCAATTCAGAGAAATCCTTCTTCCCTCCTTCTTTCCTGGCGGGTATGTGTTTTGCGCCCGGATAACCTGCCGAGTTGGTGGTATACATCCTTTCCAGGTAGGTTGCATCTTTCAAAGGAGGAACTATACAATTGGTCGTGAAAAGAATTACCCCGTTGAAAGCTTCAAATTCCTCACGTTGCTTCCACCAGGAATTGCCGTAATTGCCTATGAAATGATCGTACTTCTTGAATGCCGGGTAATAATTGGCCGGTAACATTTCTCCGTGGGTATAGACATCCACTCCCGTACCTGCTGTCTGTTCCAGCAATTCTTCCATGTCTTTAAGGTCGTGCCCGCTGATAAGAATTCCCGGATTTTTTCCAACCCCGATATTAACTTTAGTCATTTCCGGGTTCCCGTATGCGGTAGTATTTGCCTTATCCAACAGGGCCATTGCTTTAACCCCGGTTTCTCCTGTCTTAAGCACCAGGGAGATCAATTCGTCAACGGGTATATCGTTCCGGGAGACCTGGTACAGGGCTTCTTCCATAAAACGGTAGATCTCTTTATCCTCAAACCCCAGGTTCAATGCATGATCTGCATACGCAGCCATACCTTTCAGACCGTAGATAGTCAACTGTTTAAGTGACCGGGAATCTTCATTCGCCTCACTTAAAACACCTACTTCTGCGGCTTTTGCCTGATAGTCTTCCGGAACTGCTTCTATGGTTACTTCCGGCATATGGGGAACATCAACTCCGTTTTCGAGGGCTTTATTCAACAATTCCTTTTTCAAGGCAAAAGCTTTATCAATACGCACACTTATAGCAGCATCATCAAAATTGGCATTGGTTATGGTACAGAACAATGCATCCATAAGAAAGTGATCGGGAAGATCCACCGCCAGGCCTTTCTCCCGTAATGATTTTTGCACAATTGCCACACCTCTGCTAACATATAAAAGCAAATCCATTAGAGCTGCAGTCTGTGGTTCCTTGCCGCATACTCCTTTAACAGTACAGCCCTGATTGCGGGCCGTTTCCTGGCATTGAAAACAAAACATACTCATAACTAAATAATTTAAAGTGTATTATAATTTATTGAATCCATTCTTCGGATTTAACATTTCCCTGTACCGTAATAACTACTTTTTTCACCGGTATGTAGCGCCTGCATTTTTCGCGCGCCCGGCGCACCAGTTCCATCAATCCGGAACAACAAGGAACCTCCATGATTAAAACCGTAAGTGTTTCGATCTTTGTCTGATCTATCATTACGGCCAGTTTTTCAATGTATGATTCACGGTTGGAATCCAGTTTTGGACAGGCAATGGCCAACACTTTGTCTTTCAGGAAACGGTTGTGAAAACCAGCTGCTGTGAAGGCTGTACAATCGGCAGCCAATAACAGATCCGCTCCGGCAAAAACCGTGTTGAGCGGATTTATCAGGTGCAACTGAAACGGGAAATTCACGGCTTTGTTCATTACGGGAACAAATGTATTTTCCTTGGATACAGTGGGAAACAGGGAAGACAGATCCACCTTGATATTGTGCTTATTCAAATAATCAATTCCCTGGTTCATAAAACCGGTTTCACCATGGTCTTTCAAATGTTTTAAATGAGCCAGAATCACATTGTCACCTTTGGAAGCTATACGTTCCATTACAGCTTCTTCATTGTAGGACTCTGCCTCTCTTTCTTCCAGTGAAATCGCCCCCCGGGGACAATCGGGTATGCACGCTCCCAACCCGTCACAATACAGATCACTTACCATAACGGCCTTTCCGTCTATCATCTGGAGCGCTCCCTCATGGCATCCGGTAACACAGATCCCGCATCCGTTACAAAGTTTTTCATCTATTTTGACAACCGTCCTTCTCATTTTTATATTTATAATTTACAAAATTATAGTTTTTTACAGAGTTATTATGTTACTTTTGTTACATGGAAGAAATATACCAGTGTCCGTTATTCCGCGGCGTTGACAAACATTCTTTGGAAAGCATGCTGGACGGAAAATGCCGTGTCCGTGATTTTTCAGGCGGCGATACAATAGCCATTCAGGACCAAACGTACAAATCGCTCATAATTGTAGAAAAGGGCACGTTACGGGCAGAAATGACAAACCGGGAAGGAGTAAAAGCAATCATTGAAGACATTTCAGCTCCCAGGGCTGTAGCCCCCTCATTTTTGTTTGCTTCAAAGAACAGGCTCCCCGTGACACTAACGGCATATACGGAATCCTCTGTTGTATATATCCCAAAAAATGTACTACTGTGGCTCATGAAAAAAGATGCCCGTATATTGGAGAATATGCTCAACAGTATCTCGGACAGGTGTCTTTTCTTATCTGAACGAGTGCGTTTACTACAGTTTGGAACCATCAAGAGCAAACTGAGGGCATATTTTATGGAACAAAAACTCAACAACGGATCCGGCACTTTCACCATTCCTCATACTCAACAGGAATTGGCCGATACTTTTGGTGTAACCAGACCGGCACTTGCCCGGGCCATTAAACAAATGGAGCAGGCAGGAACAATTGTCAGAAAAGGGCTACGGACGTACGAATTCTATCAGTAAGAATTCTCATATTCTTCCCATAATTCGGATTCTTTCGAATAAGCATCATCCAGAAAAGATCCCGAATTGTCCTCAACAAAATCTGCAAAATCATCCATCTCCCGTGATTTGTCCAACAGGGAAGCATCACGGGCAGCTTTAGCCCTATGTCTGTATGAATCAACAATTTGATTGAGCATCTCCTGTTTCATACTTTAAATATAGGTATAATTCCCGTATCTTTGTATTATGGATATTCTTGAAATTTTAACGGACGACCGTCCGATGGCTGAAAACGCCTTGCATGAACAACGTTTGACCGAACACGGTTTGAGTATTTATTTTGAAAAAGATGGCTTTAGATGGTTGATGGACACAGGTCTTACAGGGAATTTCGCAAAAAACGCCGCCAGTTCCGGAATAGACATTTCACAAGTAGATCACCTGGTTTTATCTCACAACCACAACGACCATACAGGCGGTATGGAAACTTTTCTGCAAAACAATTCAAAAGCCCTTATACACCTTTCCGAATGGATCAGGAACAGTACCTGTTTGTCTTTACGTGAAACAATCAAAACAGATATTGGCCTGGACAGGAAATTAATCCAACAATATGCATCGCGGTTTGTATGGCACCCTTCAGCAAACATACAACTGACAGACCATGTATGGCTGTTGGCCGATATACCCGACACCTATCCCCTGCCCAGGGCTAATGCAAATCTTTTATGGAAATACAACGGAGAAGAAGCTCCCGACCCTTTTAAGCACGAGATGGCACTGCTTATTAACGAGGGAGCAGCAAACACCGTCATATCTTCCTGTACTCACAGAGGAATACTGAATACCCTTGAGGCTGCAAATTCTGTTTCAAAAAAACCCGTTTCTGCATTTCTGGGAGGAACACATCTGCGAGACGGCTTCGAAACAGAAGAAGAAATTTTGAACATAACATCCCGGATCATTGAAAAACATCCTCAAATGCACCTGTATACCGGTCATTGTTCCGGAGAACAAACGCTGATGGTTTTAAAACGGTTCCTGCCCGGCCATGTAACTCTTTTTCATTCAGGTTTTAGAACCAGTATATAATTCTTTATAACCATTTATTTCTTATCTTTATAAAAAAATGTTATGAAGATTATGAACGTATTACTTTCCTTTGCTGCATTACTGTTTGCAGCCGGTTGCGGAGCACAGGATAATCCCGAGTTTAATGTAACCATAGATGACACTGTAAAAGAACTGGACCTGAACAGGTATTTGGGAAAATGGTATGAGATAGCCCGTTTTGATCACAGCTTTGAAAGAGGTCTGGTAGGTACAACAGCCAATTACTCATTGAGAGAAGACGGAAAAATCAAAGTCCTTAATACGGGTTATAAAGATTCTTTTGAAGGAAAATTCAATGAAGCCGAAGCCAAGGCCTACATACCGGATGAAAACTATCCCGGAGCTTTGAAAGTATCCTTTTTCCTTTTCTTTTATTCTGATTATTGGATCCTTGATCTGGACGAGGATTATACATTCGCTCTGATTGGAAGTAAAAAAGACAAGTATCTGTGGATCCTTTCACGTACACCGGAAATGGCCCCTGCAGATCTGGACAGGGTGTTAAACAAGGCATCATCTCTTGGCTACAATACAGACGAATTGATCTGGGTAGAGCAACGCGATTAGCGATTCGGGAAAAATTGCCAACAAATAGTGGAAAAAAGCCATTGTCCGGTATGCTCAAATACCGGACCTTTGCATCATGAAAACAATCATGACATTAATTGCTTTAATCCCCGCCCTGGTATTGTTCGGGGCAAATGATGGTAATACTGATAAAAAAAAGGAAACAAAGATTATGGAACTCACAAAAGAAGAATTTATCAAACGCGTTTATAATTACGAAGCCAATCCTAATGAGTGGAAGTATGAAGGTGACAAACCTTGTATAGTGGATTTTCACGCTACCTGGTGTGCTCCCTGCAAAATGCTTGCCCCTTCTCTGGAAGAGATCAATCAGGAATACAACGGTGACCTGTATGTCTATAAAGTAGACGTGGATAAATCTCCGGAACTTGCTGCCATATTCGGAGTGCGCAGTGTTCCAACGCTTTTATGGATTCCGCTTTCCGGTAAACCAAGCATCTCTCAGGGAGCACTCCCCAAGAGCCAGTTGGATTCTATTGTTAAAAACACCTTGCTTAAAACAGAATAGGTTTATTATCTTTGCTGCATGGAATATACGTATATCACTCCCCTGCAAGGGAGTTTGATAGTTACGGACGATTTCCACAGTAAAGATTCACTTCTCCGTAACAAAGACCTTTATAAGTTTATATGGGTCCGTGAAGGATCCATAGATATTGAAATTGACCACATGGGAATACACCTGGAAAAAGACCAGGTTATTCCCTTATCTAATTTGCACCATCTCACCATTACCAAAATCGATGGTAAGTACGTAGCCATTCTTTTCAACAGTAATTTTTACTGCATCTTCAAATCGGACGACGAGGTTTCCTGTAACGGATTCCTGTTTACGGGTTATTCCGATCCCCTGCGTATGCAATTAAGTCTTTCGCAATCAGATACCCTGGAAAGGATCGTTACAGATATAGACAGGGAATACCTGGAAAATGATTCTCTTAAGGAAGAAATGCTTCGTCTTCATCTGAAACGTTTCATTATTGTCTGCACCCGGATAGCACGTGATAAATTTTCTATTGAACCGGGTAACGAAAGCACTTTTTACCTTTTTCGCCAATTTTTAACCTTGGTAGACAGGTATTACAAAGAAAAGAAGAAAGTCAGAGAATATGCCGACATTCTTAACCGTTCCCCTAAAACACTGACGAATCTTTTTGCCCTTAACAACTTACCTTCCCCACTTCATTTCATTCACGAACGTATCCTGGCTGAAGCAAAACGAATGTTGCTGTATAGTAATAAAAACGCCAAAGAGATTTCAGATATACTGGGGTTTGAGGATATGGCTACGTTCAGTCGTTTTTTCAAACGAACATCCGGTTTGAGCATTACTGAATTTCGTAACGAAAATACACCGTCATGATTGCAATAAAACGTATTTCTATCCTCGTTTGCTTCACTTTTTTCACTATGTTGATTTCCGGTTGCATGGACAACAGGATGTATAACCTGGATCAAAAGTCTGTAAAGAATATTGATATTACGCATTTCATGGGAAAATGGCACGAAGTAGCCCGCCTTTGTAACGAGAACAAAAAAATCAATCTTGAAGCCGTTACTCTGGATGTATCCATGAATTCCAAAGGGATCATTCATATGTCCCTCACCGGCCACAAATATACTCCTTATGGACCTGTCAAACGCTTAAAAGGAAAAGGAAAATGGAATGAAAACAAACCCGGTATTATCCGGAATACTTTTTTCCTGAATTTTTACAGAGATTATTATATCCTTCATGTAGAAGAAGATTATTCGGTTACCATAATTAGCAACCAAACCGGGAGCAGACTGCATATTTTATCACGTCACCCTTCTTTAACTTCTGCAGAGGTAACTGCTATCAGGAATAAAATCCTTTCTCTGGGCTACGATCCGTTAGATGTATGCTGGCTAAAAACCTATTTTTGAAACAAATCGTTCAAAGCCGTCAGTTTTTCATCCAACTCACGGCTTTTATCTTTATACTGATCTTCTGACGACAATTCAGTCCTTACACCATAATAATATTTAATTTTTGGTTCCGTTCCCGAAGGCCTTATGGTTACTACAGTGTTATCTGCACAGACAAATTGCAGCACGTCGGATCCGGGCAGGTTGATCTCATACCTCAGATCGCTCACCAAATCTATGGTTTCTTTCTTCTTATAATCATGGAACAAAACAATTTCTGATCCCAAAAGCCGGGACGGAGGATTTTCCCTGTAACGGTGCATAATGGTCTTAATCTTTTCCATCCCGTCTTTTCCCTTTAGTGTTACCGAAACCATTCGTTCTTTAAAAAAACCGAACCGCAGGTACACTTCCTGCATCAGATCATATAGCGTTTTTCCTTTTGAGGCTGCCCAGCAGGCAACTTCAGCCGCTAAAGCACAAGTCACGACCGCATCTTTGTCCCTTACGTATTGTCCTACATTAAAACCGTAGCTTTCCTCGCCACCGCATATGAAAAGTTTTTTGTCTTCGTTGTTGCGGATGATTTCTGCAATATATTTAAATCCAGTGAGCACATTATAACAGGCCACATGGTAGTGGTCAGCTATGGATTGCAAAAGATCACTGGTAACAATAGTCTTGACAATGTATTCTTTCCCTTTCAGACGTTTTGTTTCTCTCCATTTCTCTAACAAGTAATAAGTCAACAGGGCGGCAGTCTGATTCCCGTTCAACAATTCTATTTGCCCCGCATGATTCCTGACGGCTATGCCTACTCTGTCTGCATCCGGGTCGGTTGCCATCACCAATTGAGCTCCCGTTTCTTCAGCTTTTTCCAAAGCCAGTTTCAAGGCAGCCGGTTCCTCGGGATTTGGAGAAATTACTGTAGGAAAATTACCATCGTTCACATCCTGTTCGGGAACAAGAAAAACATTCGTAAAGCCCAATCTTCCAAGGGCTTTGGGCACCAGCTTCACGCCGGTTCCGTGAAGGGGAGTATAGACCATCTTAAGATCACGGAATGCTTCTATAGCCCCGGGACTTAAATTGATCAAGCTTAATATGGCATCCAGATACAAAGCGTCCGCTTCTTCACCCAGTACAACTATTTTTCCTTTTCCTCCGGTAAATTTCACCATGGAAGGAGAAGCAATCTTTTGTACTTCCTCAATGATCATGGTATCCAGAGGGGCAACTACCTGGGCCCCGTCGTTCCCGTAAACTTTATATCCGTTATATTCTTTGGGATTATGACTGGCCGTTATCATGATGCCGATATTGCATTTATGCTGCCTGACTGTAAAACTCAATTGCGGAGTAGGTCTTAGAGAATCATACAGGTAAACAGTAAAATCATTGGCTGCCAACACCTCTGCTGTAATCTTTGCAAACTCGGGAGACTGATTTCTGCAATCATAAGCTATAGCGGCTTTATAAGGTCCGGCTTCGTTCTTTTTTACGAAATCAGCCAATCCCTGTGTAACCATACCCACAGTATACCGGTTCATACGGTTTGTTCCCACGCCCATTATACCACGTAACCCTCCTGTCCCGAATTCCAGGTTTTTATAGAACGAATCTTCCAATGTTGCAGGATCTTCTTTCATAAGCCTGAGTACTTCGTTACGTGTTTGTTCATCAAAAGACGGACCCATCCATTCCCGGGCCTTTTCCATACTATTCTGTTCCATATTCTTTCAAATTATGTGTTCTATTCCTTCCTGCCAATGGGGAACCCTGACCCCTGGCAACTGACTTATTTTCTGCGAACTCATGACGGTATAAACCGGCCTGGTGGCACCATTCTGGTAGCCGGTTTCTACCGGCAACACGGGAATCGGGAAAAAAGCAGGATCCATCTTCAGGATCATATCCCGTACTTTCAATGCAAAAACGTATCGGCTGCAACCTCCGCCTGAATTGGTATAATGAAACAATCCTGATTCAACCCGGTTTTTCATGAGACTGAATAAAGCATTTACAAGATCCGGAGCATATGTGGGCGAATTTTTCTGCAATGCATCTACGTACAGGGGCCCGGATTGGGTTCTGAGCAAACCGGGAACGGCAGCAAGGAAATTTCGTGAAAACCGGGAATACACCCAACTGGTACGAACCACAACACCCCCTGGATAGGCCAGAACTTTTAGCTCCCCCGCTCTTTTTGATACACCGTATACGTTCACGGGAGCCGTTTTATCCTCTTCTGAATAGGGATTGTCTTTTTGCCCGTCAAACACATAATCCGTTGATAAATGGATCAGTACGGTTCGGGTTTTTTCACATGCTTTAATCATTCCCTCCAGACAGTCTGCATTCAGCAGGTATGCAGCACCCGGATTTTCTTCCGCTTTGTCTACGTGGGTAAAGGCAGCCGTATTGATTACATAATCCGGTTTTTCATGCATAAAACAAGACATTAATGCATGGGGATCCGTGATATCCAGCTGTTCCCGTGAAAAAGCCGCCAATGTTATGCCGGCCTTATCAACAGCCATTTTACGTACTATTGAACCTACGCCGCCGGATGCTCCTGTGAGAACTACTTTCATAATGACAAAGATATTAAAAATGGACCGTAAAGGTACCCGGCACTTTACTTATCTTTGCAGAAGAATGCCCGACATACGGAAAGACTATACAAAACGCATGACCCTTCTGCTGGCCGTTTCACTGCTGGCCAGATGTGTGATCGCTGCCCTGACGGAACTGGGAAACGACGAGGTCTATTACTGGACATATGCCGCATTCCCGGACTGGAGTCATTTTGATCATCCTCCCATGGTAGGGTGGATTATACAATTGTTCACGTTCAACCTGCATTGGGATTCTGCTTTTGCCCTCCGTCTGCCGGCGTTGGTCCTGGGAACATTCAATACGTGGATGATGTACCGTCTGGGAGTTCTCCTGAAGAATCCCCGAACAGGTTGGTATGCTGCCCTGTTGCATACAGGATCATTATATGCTACAATCCTTGCCGGAACCTTTATCCTGCCGGATACCCCCCTGGGTACTTTTTACCTGCTTTCGCTTTTTTTCATGTTCAAGGCTTGCGGGCTGGGACCAAAACAGGAAAGAAAAGGCCCGGAACCTGTCATGTTTATACCTGCAGGAATCTTCACGGGATTGGCCATGCTCAGTAAATACACCGGGATTTTTCTATGGGCGGGGACGTTTCTTTTTGTACTTTTTTACCGGAGAAGTATTTTTAAAAACCTGTATTTCTGGCTGGGTATCCTGGTTTCGGTAATGCTTTTTTTACCGGTTGTCATATGGAATCTGACCCAGGATTATTCCAGTTTCGCATTTCATTCCGAACGTATATCCTTTTTTGGAGAAGGCATCAAACCCTTCCTGCTGGGAAGGGAAATCATAGGTGGTTTTTTGTATAACAATCCGGTAAATTATATACTTATCATCTGGGCCATTTTGGTTGTTCGCCCTTTTACGGCAGGTTTAAAACGGATGATCCTTTTACAATCCGTTCCCCTGATAGCTACCTTTATATTCTTTTCATTGTTCAGGGAAACTCTTCCCCACTGGAGCGCTCCGGCTTTCTACCCGCTGATACTTCTGGCGGCGGCAGTCGCTGATGTTCGTTCTCTGGGACGAGTTGTATACGGTTCGGTGGTATTTCTGCTGATCGTTGTTTTTGGCGGAGTATTGGAGATAAAAACCGGAATAATTCCGCTTACTCCTGCCGTTTCCAAAGACGAACCACATTCCGCAGATCCATACAAAGAACTCGGCCGGAAAGATTTCACCCTGGATATGTACGGGTGGAAACAGCTGGGAGATCATTTTGCAGAGGTAAGCCGGCAACAGGAAGCTCTCTATTTACAAACCGGAGGGAAACAAGGGATGCCACAGAAAAGCGCCATCCTGGCACACCGCTGGTTCCCGGCTGCACATCTGGATTACTACGTGGCCCGGCCCGCCGGTACGGTTGTAAAAACAACGGGTCCCGTGGAAAGGACCCATAAATACCGGCAGATCACAAAACTCAGGGGAGGAATCGCTCCGGGAGAAAAGCTTTATTATATAGAATCAAGCCGTTTCCCGGAACAGATATCCAATTCTGTCCCGCTGGATACATTTTTTGTTCACAGGTGCGGAAAACCCGTCATACGTTATGTAATTCACACGCTAGAGTTCCACAGTGGCAAATAGTGTATCCACCATCACAGTGAATGTGCCCGGTTCTACCCTCCATTTTCCGTCAGCTCCCCAAAATTGCAATTGATCTTCCCGTACCACAAACCGAACTGTTTGGGTTTCTCCGGGTTCCAGGCTGACTTTGGAAAAAGCCTTCAGTTCCTTCACCGGCCGGGTCATGGATGCATAATCATCCCTGATGAACAGCAAGACGGTTTCTTCTCCGGCCCGGGTTCCTGTATTGGTAACATCCACTGACACTTCCAAAACTCCGTCTTTAAAACCTCCTGATTGCAAATTGGCATATTCATACGTTGTGTATGACAATCCGTACCCGAATTCGTACAGAGGCATGGGATCTTCCATCACAATGGGATGGAAGTAATGCGAAGGCATATGATTGTAGACCGACAGGATATTTCCGGTGGACCTTGGAAAAGTGACAGGCAGTTTGCCCGAAGGGTTAACGTGTCCGTAAAGTATCTCGGCAAGGGCGATGCCTCCTTTCATTCCGGGTTCCCACGCTTCTACCAATGCATCGGCTTGCTGTGCTATCCATTCTACGGCAAGGGGATGTCCGTTATTCAATACCACAATACATGGTTTCCCGCTATCCAGTATGTTCCGGACCAGTTCTTCCTGAAGGCCCGGCAAACGCAGATTGCCCCGTTCCACATCTTCCCCGGAAGTTTTGTTGTTCCAGTCCTTGCGGTTCACGTATTCCCCCACAAAGACAATATTCAGATCTGCCCGGCGTGCCAAAACCCCGGCGCGGTGTACCTTCTCAGGATCCATATACCGGATGGATTCTCCCTGGTCAAGGAACGAAAATTTTGTTTGAGGGGCTATGGTCTTCAAGCCTTCCAGGAAAGTGACCACATTTTCATCGGGTTGCGGGAACGTCCAGTCTCCCATAATCCCCTGAGAATCGGCATTGGGACCCGTTACAAATACATTTTTATACTTTCCGCCATCAGTAAGTGGAAGTATGCCGTTGTTTTCCAGCAACACAATGCTTTTGCGCGCTGCATCCAAAGAGGTCTGTACGTGTTCCTCTTTCAACAGCACGTCCTGAACGAGGGTTTCCTCAAAGAAAGGATTCTCAAACAGCCCCAAACGGAATTTCATCTCAAGTATCTTTCTGCACGATTGATCAATTCGCGAAACAGGAACCACACCCTCTTCCACCAGCTTCATCATGGCCGGAACAAAAGCAGGTCCGTGCATATGCATATCCATTCCTGCCATTACAGACTGTGCGTAGGCATCTTCAACAGAAACGGCCGTACGGTGCAAGTCATAAATATGTTCAATATCCATCCAGTCGCTGACCACAAAACCCTCAAAACCCATTTCATCCCTAAGTATGTCTTGCATCAAACCCTTATGAGCGTGACAGGGTATCCCGGCAATTTCATTGTGTGCCATCATGAAAGTGAGTGCCCCGGCATCCACACATGCCTTAAACGGGGGGAAAAAGACTTCCCGCAACGTTCTTTCCGAGACGTCAGTCGGAGCGCCGTTGGTGCCATTCACCGGTTGCGACCCTCCCACAAAATGCTTGGCGCAGGCAAGCACCAGGTCTTTCTCCAAACCTTCATCTCCCTGGAATCCTTTGACAGCAGCCTCTCCCATCAGGGATACCAGGTAAGGATCCTCGCCGAATGTTTCGCCTACCCTGCCCCATCTCTGGTCACGCGCCACCTCAACATTGGGAGCAAATGTCCAATGCATCCCTATGGCACGCATTTCCAGGGCGGTTTGCCGGGAAGAGATATAGACCAGCTCCGGATCAAAAGTAGATGCCATTCCAATTGATGTGGGATATACGGTCGTTCCGCTTACCAGGGCACATCCGTGTACAGCGTCTATCCCCATCAACAAAGGTATACGAAGCCTCGATTCCATAGCCAGTTGCTGTAATTCATTGGCCTCTCCGATCGTGACTGAATGCAAAAATGATCCTATCTTTCCATCCCGGGCCATTTGTGCGATGTCTTCTTTCAAAAAACCCGGATAAAACGCCTGGGCTGTATTGCGCATCAGTTCCTCTTCCGTCATGCCGGCCTGGGATTCATCTATGTGATTCAATCCCACACATTGATTCATCTGACCTATTTTTTCCTCCAGAGTCATCCTTTTCATCAGGTCTGCCACGCGTTTTTCCACGCTCAGATCAGGGTTCATATAAGGGGGATTGTCCCCGGAACCGCCCGAACAGGAAGCGGCAAAAAACAAAGCTGTCATAAACAAAAAAGTTATTCCTTTCATAGATAAACAAATTACACGCGTTGAACAACAAATGTAGCCAATTTTATGTGTTTTAGATAAAAAAAGCAAAGGATATAAAGGCAAAAGACCGTAAATTTACATCATGAAAAAATATTACTTATCAATTATTGCATTACTCTTACTGGCAGGATGTAACCAACCCCCTGCCACTAGGGAATTAGCATTGGATCCCGTATGGAAATTCCAAACGGGAAATGATATACAATGGGCTACGCCCGAATTTGATGACAGCCTTTGGCCCCAGATTGCTCCTTCAAACACCTGGGAAAACCAAGGGTTCTTCAATTACGACGGATACGCCTGGTACCGTAAAACCATCACCCTTCCCGATGATATAATAAAAGCCGCACAATACTACGGAGGCATTCTTATTCGTTACGACAATGCAGATGATTCGGATGCATTGTATTTTAACGGACAGATCATAGATACAACAGGAAGTTTTCCCCCGGATTATATTAGCCGTTACGGTATTAAAAGAGCTTACACCATACCGTGGGAACAAATACATACCGATGGCCCCAATACGATAGCCATCCAGATCTATGACGGCGGCGGTGACGGGGGTTTACGCACTTCCCAGGTGATCATTCAGCCGACGGCCCCGGCCAGGAAAATTACTCTTGATTATAAAATTGACGGGGAAAACGGAGTTTTTATGGAAGACGATCCCCGAACCCTTACCCTTACGGTTACCAACAAAGAAGAAAAAACAACAAAATCCATTGTATATATAACCGTTTCAACAGACGATTTCCAGCCTGTTCTGGAATCCTCTTACAAAGTACGGGTAAAACCCGGTATGGAAGAAAATCTAACTGTAAACCTGGACCTTCCTCAACCCGGCTTTTACCGTTGCCAGTTACGTATGGAAACCAACGGGTTGAAAGGCAACCCTGTGACTTTCAACTTCGGATGCGAACCGGAAAAGATTATCTCTCCAACAGATGCACAAGAAAATTTTGAAACATTCTGGACAGAAACCCGTGCGGAACTGGACCGTACACCAATGCGGGCCACCATGAAACTGCTCAGGGAGCATTCAACAGGTGCAAAAAATATTTACTATGTGGAAATGAGATCCCTGGACAACCAGATCATGGGCGGTTATTACGCTGTTCCTAAAAAGAAAGGAAAATACCCGGTTCTCATCACTTACATGGGATACGGATCCGACCCGTGGATGCCCCATACCGACGGAGAACCCGGTTTTATTTCATTTGTCGTGTCCGTACGCGGACAAGGCATATACAAACAGGGAAATAAGTACGATAACAAATGGATTGTTTCCGGTCTGGAGGACAAAAACGCGTATTATTACCGGGGAGCTTTCATGGACCTGGTCCGCGCTATTGACTTTGTTTGTTCAAGGCCCGAGGCTGATAAGGCACGGATCGCTGCCGAAGGCGGCAGCCAGGGAGGTGCTTTTACACTGGCCGCCTGTGCCCTGGACGACCGCATAGCCGTCGCTGCCCCGGCCATCCCGTTTTTGAGCGATTACCCGGATTATTTCCGGATAGTGGACTGGCCAAGGAGCGATTTCGATGCTTATATGAGAGAACATCCTGATGCCCAATGGGAAGACATTTACCGTTTACTGACTTACTTTGACATCAAAAACCTGGCTTCACGTATCAAGACCCCTACCATCATGGCCGTGGGATTGCAGGATGAAACGTGCCCCCCACATACCAATTTTGCCGGGTACAACCTGATCACAGCACCCAAAGAATACCGGATATACCAGGACAACGGGCACAATACACCGCCTGAATGGCAGGAAGTCCGCATGGCTTTTTTCAAAAAATATTTAAACCTGGAATAATATGAAAAAAACGATATTTTTTGTCACAGGGCTATTCCTGTTTTCTATTATCATTACCGGCTGCAACAATACACCCCCGGACAATCCGTTCGTTCATGTTGAAAACGGACAATTCATCAAAAACGGCGCTCCCTATCGTTTTATCGGCTTCAATTTCTGGTACGCCGGAATATTGGCCTCGGAAGGGACGGGAGGGAACAGGGACCGGTTGCACCGGGAACTGGATTTTCTAAAATCTGCCGGAGTGGACAATCTCAGGATTATGATCGGTGCAGACGGACCGGAAAACAGGGCTAAGGTTCGCCCCAGCCTGCAAACCGAACCCGGCGTTTACAACGACACGTTGCTTCTTGGATTGGATTACCTGCTGGTTGAACTCGGCAAAAGGGATATGTTGGCCGTTCTGTTTTTTAACAATACCTGGGAATGGACGGGAGGTTATTCTCAATACCTGGAATGGGCCGGCTACGGCAAAGCGCCTGTTCCCGTAATTGACGGATGGCCGGCATTTCAGGCATATGTAGGTCAATACCTGGGCTGTACAACCTGTGACAGTTTGTTCAGAAACCATGTAAGAAACATAATTACCAGGGTCAATAGCCTGTCAGGGATTCCATACATTGAAGATCCGGCTATCATGTCCTGGCAGATTGCCAACGAACCCCGGCCCATGGGTGCAGACAACAAAGAATTGTATGAAAAATTCATCTTGTCTACCGCAGAATATATCAAATCTCTGGATCCCAATCATATGGTATCTGTGGGATCCGAGGGTTCTTTCGGTAGTGAAAACGACATTAACCTGTACCGGAGGGTACATCAGACCGAGTACGTAGATTACCTGACGTGCCATATCTGGCCAAAAAACTGGATGTGGATAGATATCGGGGATATTCCCGGATCCGTTGAACGTGCTTCGGCTGCGGCAGATAAATACCTGGATGAACATATTGCCCTTGCCGGGGAACTGAATAAACCCCTTGTGCTTTCCGAATTCGGATTTCCCAGGGACAATCACCTGTATAACAGGGAAGATCCGGTTACTGCCCGGAATGCCTTTTATGAACATATCTTTAACCGGTTGCTTGAACCGGTAAAGGAAACAGGAGCTTTTTCCGGGTGCAATATGTGGGCATGGGGAGGCTTTGCACAACCCCGGAATGTATTCTGGGAACCGGGTGATGATTACTGCGGGGATCCCTCCCAGGAAGAACAGGGTCTGAATTCTGTCTTTGCACAGGACAATACAGTTTCCCTGATAACATCCTATGTTGAACTTCTAAACGAATAATACGGATCATGAAAAAACAACTCTTGGTTTGTATCCTTATATTTTCGTTTTCATGCATAGCTTACACAGTACATGCCCAAAAATTTCAAAATATGGCTCCTGTTCCTCCTATGGGATGGAATTCCTGGAACCGGTTTGGCTGTAACGTGAATGAAAAAATGCTGAAAGAAACGGCAGATATGCTGGTGGAAACAGGAATGAGGGATGCCGGATACATATACCTGGTTATTGATGATTGCTGGCACGGGGAAAGGGACTCCCTGGGATTCATCCGGGAGCATCCGGACCTTTTCCCTTCGGGAATGAAGCATCTGGCCGATTACATACATGCCCGCGGGCTGAAATTCGGCATTTATTCATCTGCCGGCTTTAAAACATGCGCGGGAAGACCGGCCAGCCGGGGACGCGAATTCCAGGACGCCATGGTGTATGCCCGGTGGGATGTGGATTATTTAAAATACGACTGGTGCGGGACACGGGGGCTGAGCGCTTACGGAGCATACATGACCATGCGCGACGCCCTTTACCAGGCCGGAAGACCTGTTGTTTTCAGTTTATGCGAATGGGGAAGCAACAAGCCGTGGCTGTGGGGTGCGGAGATGGGACACCTTTGGAGAACCACCGGAGATATTTCCGCCATTTTCGACGGATTGGAAGACCACGGCACCTATAAAACATTAGGGGTTTTGCAAATCCTTGACCAGCAAGACACTCTTCGCACATATGCAGGCCCCGACGGATGGAACGATCCCGACATGTTGCAAGTAGGCAACGGAATGACTGTGGCAGAAGACAGGTCTCATTTCACCATGTGGTGTATGCTGGCCGCTCCCCTGATGGCAGGTAATGACCTTAGAAGTATGAGTCCGGAAACAATCGAAATCCTGATGAACCGGGAAGCCATTGCCATTGATCAGGATCTTATGGGTATTCAAGGATTCCCTTTCAAAAAGGACGGAGATCTGCACACCTGGCTGAAACCATTGTCGCAAGGAAAGTGGGCCGTGTGTTTTTTGAACCGGGGAACTCGTGACATCCCGCTCACCATTGACTGGAGAGATTTTATGGTAAAGGATGAGCTAAGCGAACAGCAACTGGATGTCGCCAATATAGTCTATTCCATACGCGACATATGGGCAAAAGAAAACCTGGGAACAACCGGCAACAATAACCTTACTATGCTTTTGCCTGGACATGATGTCTTTTGCGTTGTTCTTTCACCCGTAAAGTAATGAAGAGCATGGACAAAATCACTATCAGGGAAAAAATAGGATACGGATTCGGAGACATGGCATCCAGCATGTTCTGGAAGATCTTTGGGATGTACCTCCTGTTTTTCTATACAAAGGTATTCGGCATTTCGCCTGCTGCTGCCGGTACCATGTTCCTTTTAACACGTATCTGGGATGCAGTGAACGATCCCATCATGGGATTGTTGTCGGACAGGACCCAAACCCGCTGGGGTAAATACAGACCGTATCTTTTGTGGGGAGGCATTCCCTTTGCCCTTGTTGGTGTAATGACTTTTTTTACGCCTGATTGGGGTGAAAACGCCAAGTTGGCTTATGCCTACCTCACATACACCCTGATGATGATGGTCTATACAGTTGTCAATGTACCTTATGCGTCTCTTTTAGGGGTAATGTCACCCCGTCCCAAAGACAGGAACACCTTGTCTTCGTACAGGATGTTCTTTGCGTATGTAGGCAGTTTCATCACTTTTATGATTCTGCAGCCTCTGGTGGATGCGTTCAGCAGCCAGGGATCCAGGGGAGACCAAATCTCCACGGAGCCCGTTGCCTGGACGGCCGCAGTGGCTGTGATTGGAGCAATTTGCGCTTTGCTTTTTTTCCTGTGTTTCCGTTGGACTAAGGAAAGGGTAAAAGCAGCCGATGAAAGCAAGAATAAGGCCTCGGTGGGAACGGATCTGAAACGTCTTTTTTCCAACGGTCCCTGGTGGATCCTCCTGGCATCCGGCGTGTCGGCTTTGTTATTCAATTCTATACGGGACGGTGTGGCTTTGTTCTATTTTACCGATTACGTCACGTCCTCATTCAGAACAGCGGCTTTCGGATGGACTGTCGGGACCATTTATCTTTTAGTGGGACAGGCCTCCAATATGATAGGTGTTGCACTGGCAGCCCCGGTAGCCAACAGGATCGGAAAAAAGAAAACATACCTGGCTGCCATGATCCTGGCAGCCTTGCTCAGTTGTTTCTTTTTCATGCTCGAGCCGGATCAGATCCTACTGATCATGGCTTTCCAGGTGGTGATAAGCGCGTGTGCCGGAATTATTTTCCCACTTCTGTGGAGCATGTATGCAGATATTGTGGATTATCAGGAACTGAAAACAGGGAGAAGGGCCACGGGCCTGATCCTCAGTTCATCGTCCATGTCACAGAAATTCGGATGGGCCGTCGGCGGTGCCATTACCGGCTGGCTGCTGGCGGCATTTGGGTACAATGCGGATCTGGCCGTTCAAAGCCAGAGTGCCATACAAGGAGTACGTCTTATGATGAGTTTTCTCCCTGCAGTCGGATGCGTCCTGGCAATCATAGCCATTGCCCTGTACCCGCTGGGAGAAAAGAAAGTCCTGGAAATCACGGCTCAATTAAATGAAAGGAGAGCTATGCATGGATAATCAGGAAATAATCGAGGATTTTTCCCGGGAACTTCACGAAGAACTGACACAAAATATCCTGCCTTACTGGACAAAACTCCGGGACAGCAAATACGGAGGTTATTACGGCCGGGTAACCGGGAAAGAAGAACTTCTGAAAGAAGCGACCAAAGGTGCGGTTCTCCAATCCCGCATATTATGGACTTTTTCTGCGGCTGCAAGGATACTCAGGAATAAAGATTACCTGGTTTATGCCGCTCATGCAAAAGATTTCATTCTGGAGAAAATGTACGATAACGAATACGGGGGTATATTCTGGAGTGTAGATCACAAAGGGAATATTGAAGATACAAGGAAACAATTTTATGCCCTGGGGTTTGCCCTATACGGCTTAACGGAATACCACAGGGCAACAGGCGATCCCGTTGCCCTGGAAAAGGCAGTGGCCCTTTTCAATGATATTGAAGCCCATTCTTTTGATCGGATTTATGGAGGATACCTGGAGGCAGCCGCCAGGGATTGGAGTGAGATCCGCGATTTGCGGCTTTCTTCTAAAGATGCCAACGAAAAAAAGACCATGAATACACACTTGCATATCATGGAACCGTATACCAATTTGTTCAGGGTCTGGAAAAATCCGGAACTGGAACAGGCGTTGGTTCGTCTTATAGAAGTGTTTCTTGAAAAAATCGTCAATCCCAAGACACATCATCTATCTTTATTCTTTGACGAGGAATACCACGTAAAAGGATCGGGCCTGTCTTACGGACACGATATTGAGGCATCCTGGTTGCTGGTGGAAGCGGCCCGGGAACTGGCAGATTATAAACCCGGAATATACGGGTCTTTGTTGAGCCGGGTTACCGAAAAAAGCAAAAATATCGCATACGCGGCCCTGAAAGGGTTACAACCTGACGGAAGCCTGATATACGAAGTAGAATCCAGTGGAAGGATTGATAAAACCCGTCACTGGTGGGTTCAGGCAGAAACGGTAGTCGGGCTGTATTATTTATACACCTGGCACAAAGTGCCTCATGCCATGGATATGGCCATTAATTGCTGGAATTACATAAAAGAGCATATCCGGGACAACAGGAACGGGGAATGGTTCTGGAGTCCCGGAAATACTACAGATGACAAGGCAGGTTTCTGGAAATGTCCTTACCACAATTCCAGGATGTGCCTGGAGATCATAGAGCACAGTCATCAACTGCCTTAAGCAACGGATCTGTACTTACGCGTGATTCCACAGCCTGTTCCATCCACAATTGGGGAACCAGGTTACCCAGGGTAAACATGCGTTTTACCTCCCCGGCAAGTGTTTTCCCGTCTGTGTTCACGTGATCGTTGAAATACGCTTCCAACTGGAATTCTATGATGTGTCCGAAAGGATAATTGGGCAGGTACATGGGACTGTTTATCATGTGAGAATAAATTCCCAGCAACGGGCAATCCGGTTGACCGAACACCGGTTCATAATAACGGTTCCATACCATTCTTGCTTTATCTTCAACAGCCTGTTTAAGCATTTCTGCATCGGCTTCCGGATTTTCATACAGCCACTGCCAGACATACATGTCTACCAGGGCTACTCCCATGATCTCGTAACACCCCCAGAAAATATCCAGCACCGTATTTTCATCCATTTTTTGAGCAGGATACCCAAGCAGTTGCAGATCCCTTTTCTGGAAAATGAAAGCCAGTGCTTCCGTATAGGCTGTGTTGGGAACACCGTTGAGCATGTAATGATCCATGTCGTAAAGACTTAAGGTTTGTTCCACATTATGTCCGAATTCGTGTACTGCTATATTGTATCCCTTATAATCCATTCCACCGGGACCTATGCGCGTTCTCAGACGTGATGGTTCCCAACGCCCTGCAGCACCCCATGCATGGCCTGAACCCCTGGCAGGTTCAACCTCAATGCGAGAAGCGATCTTTTGCGCTTCTCCGCTGTCAAATCCCAGTACTTGTAACATCCGGGGCATATCAGTTCTGAAGGCATCCGGATTGGGGTATTTTTTCCTGGTAAGTGCCGTCAGTTCGTCTTCAGGTATGGCTGTGCGGCTTTTGAATCCATCGTACCAGATATCATAAGGTTGCAGTTCCCTTCCCAGTCGTTTCTCTATTAAAGTTGCCACTTTTTTCACCTGTTCAGAAGAAACCAGGTTAATAAACAAGTCTTCAATCTCTGCGGCAGAGACCTCCATGGAACCTTCAAAATTTCTGACTATAGCCGTTGGCATGTTCGGATGGTAAGTATCCATCTGTTTTTCCACAGTAAAAGTAGCCAGCAGGTGTTGGTAACGAACAGTCCCTTCCCCGGCCGCTTCAATAATCTGACCGTCTTTGTAAACAGTATTTGAAAACGGTTTCCAGTCGAATTCGGAATTATTAATTACACAGGCGGGAATTGTCTGACAGACAATGTGTTCCATTACTTTTTGTATCATCTGCTGTTTTTCTAAGGCATCCGGAAGCGCAGCATAATTGGATTTAATTTCGTCCCTCAGGTTCCAATGCGACAACAATACCATATCCTCCGGGAAGAGACGCCTTCCGTCTTCTGTAAGCAGATGGCCCATCATGATATTGTAAGAAGCAATATAGTTTTCTGCATTACCCGAAACACGGGCCATTTCCTGGTTCAAACGTGACGGAGTTCTGTGGGTGAACAGATCCCCGATCCGGGCATAGGCCCATTGCTGCCTGCTCCATTCGTGTCCCAGGGTGTCCTTTTCCTCCAGGTTGAAATTCGGAAAATTAAGGACACAAATAAAAGCAGCCTTGTTGGCATACATATCTTCCATGAAATGCGCCGAAGGGCCGTAATTTCCCATGATAAGATCTATCTGCGTCAGATCGTCTCCCTGCAAGTGAACAGGCTTCTTAAGTGCCACACTCAATTGGTTGGCTGTTCCAAAAATATTTTCAAAAGCGACGGACAATTTATTGAAAAGAACTTCCCTGGATGGCTCATCCAGACAATAATTCTCCAGGCAAAATACTATAAAGTCATCCTGACTGCCATCCATTTCCCTCCACAAGGCAGCTGCCTGACGGACACCACGTTCGGCCAGTGGAGACAATGATTCAGGAGAGGCCTCACCCAGGCGGGAAAGAACGGTTTGTACCGTTTGTTCGTTGATATTTGACATTTCTTTTGTTGTTTTTGCCGTGCTGCATCCCGTCAGTACGGCCAATAGCATGATTAAAATCTTGTTTTTCATATAGTTTCCTCCCATTTTGTTGCATGTATCAATATACGTGTATCTTTATTATTTTTACGCATTGTGGTTGCAAACAGGAATACGTCTCCCCCCTCGGCAATTTTTGTCTTCATCCTGATCTGCTCCACCGTCAAGGGGAAATTGCGAACAGTTATATTGGCCTTCGGAAATTTTTGTCCCAAATGCCTGATATTGGCAGATGTAAACGGGATCACTTCCCGTATGATAAATTTTCTGCCCGGAAATGATGCCACCTTCCGGTCGGAAAAATACAGGTGACTGTTGCTATGTATCTTTTTTACCTGGTATTTTACTACAGTCAAAGCAAAAGCTCCCGCTTTCATCACCGATACTTCCGGTTCATATAAATAAGAGCCTTCTTTTACCACAATAGTTTCATATTCTTTATCCATTAAAGAGGCGGCACGGATCTCTTCACTTCTGTAAAAGGAAAATCCGGCTGAACATACAATCAGTGGATCTGCAGGCATATCCTCCCGGGCTTTTACCAGAAACAACAACTCTTTACATTCATTATCCACAGAGACCACATGCACTTGAGAGGTTGCAGGCAATAAAACAAGAGCCCGGGAAATATCTGTCATCGGGGAAATCTTCACCAGCAATGCATGGCTTCGTTTCAATATTTCACTTTGCAACAGGGTAATATCCGGACTGTATTGCTGCAAGTCGTAGAGCCTACGTCCTTTTGTATCTCTTCTGGAGGGATCTGCATATACAAGAGAAAAATGTGAACTATCAGGTACGTTGTCCCATAATTGTTCTGCCGGTGAATGCACAATGCGTATGCAATCTTCTGCTCCCAATACCCGGAAATTATGTTCTGCAGCCCGGCATAATTCCGTATCCTTTTCTGCATAAATGACCTGATCCGCGCTTTTTGAAAAATAAAAGGAGTCTACTCCCAAGCCCCCGGTAATATCCAGAACCGAGTCGCCAGGATTGACAAACCGATTCTTATAAGAGGCAGTATATGCCGAGGAGCATTGTTCGGCGGCCTGTAAAGATGGGATATACACCTGCTTACATGCAAACCATTCCGGAACCTTTTCCCGGATTTTGCGCAATCCTTCAATCTGCCGGACACATTTGGGAATATCCTTTTCCGGATATTTGTTTGCCGATAGCAGCAATGCGTGTACATCGTCTTCAAGATGCTCCCTGACAAATGTTATTTCCCCGGCAGTCAGCATAACCTATTCCGTTAAAAGATACCGGGTCCAGAAGGCCAGGTCTTCATCGGCGGAAAAAACACCCTGATAGCCCCTGTAACCGTGTCTTTGCCCCGGATACATCATGAAGCGGAATTGCTTGTTGGTTTTCATTAGTTCATTTACCAGGCGCAGGGCGTTCTGAAAATGAACGTTGTCATCCGATGTGCCGTGCGTAATCATCAACATGGAAGGTCCAAAACTCCCGTACGTACCACACCGTTCCAGCACGGAACCGTTTTTATATCCTTCAGGATTGTCTTCGGGAGTATCCATAAACCGTTCGGTATAATGGGTATCATAGAACGACCAGTCATAAACTCCCGCACCTGCAATTCCGTAAGGGAAATAATCTCCGGCAGTGCAAACAGCCAAAGCGGTCATGTAACCGCCATAGCTGTACCCGGTAATACCTACTTTCCCAGAATCTATACATTCTTTTTCTCTCAGGTAATCGATCCATAATTTGTAATCGTGTATTTCCCATTTGCCCAGGTTCCTGTACATCATGTCCAGGCCTCTTTTACCGCAATGCCCGCTTCCCCGGTGATCCATGGCAATCTGGATGACTCCTTTTTTTGCCCAGTGGTATTTCATAGCTGAAGAAGACCAGCGATCCATAACGCTCCCGTTATCCGGACCTCCGTAAATACTGACGATCACAGGATATTGTCTCCCTTCTTCCATTTCAATGGGAAACGTGATCACGGCAGGCAGGGTAAAGCCATCATCAGTAGTTATGAAATGCATCTGCGACTGTGGAATGCACCCCTCTGACAACAAGCGGTCGTATTCATCTCCTTTTGAATCTCCCAATATGCGAACCAGGCCTTTTTTTACATTGAACAAGGCAGCCTGTGTGGGAGTGGAGACGTTGGAGAACAAAGCCGTAAAATACTTGTAATCCGGAGAAAACAAAATATTTGTAAAATGATAGTCACCAGATGTCAGGCGACGGATACCCGGTTTATTCACGTTTTTGACGGGTTCTAACGGGACCGTATAAACATCGGAACGGGTAGATACCTCCCTGCGTGCAGAAAAGAACAAATTTTTTCCCTTGGGATCGATCCCGTGAAGTACTATTCCCCAGTTGTTCCCGTCTGTAAGCTTCCGAAATTCACTTCCATCTGTCGAACACATGTAAATTTGTTGCCAGGACTCAAAATCCCTTACCATGATGATATCATTATCAAAAAAGATGGGAGCAGCGATCCAGTCCAGCCAGGCTGTTTGTTCTTCACTGTATATAATTTTACCCGTTCCGTCAGAAGGATTGACAGAATAGAGTTTCAACCTGTTCTGGTCCCTGTTCATCCACTGGATCAGGAGGGATTCTCCGTCGGGTGTCCAGAAAGGTTGCCCAAAATATTGATCTGCTGAAGGATCAAAGTCTGCCCAGACAATCTCTGAATTTTCCTCCAACGACACAACACCTACCCTGACCTGCGGGTTGGTGTCCCCTGCCTTGGGATAACGTGTTTCTTCCAAATATCCGTGTTGTCCGTCTGCCACATAAATGGGAAACATGGGAACACAGGTATCGTCACAGCGAAAAAAGGCCAGGCGACGGCTGTCCGGAGACCACCAGAAAGAACGGTAGTTACTGCTTCTTCCCAGGATCTCTTCGTAATAAACCCAGGACGCATAACCATTCAGGATTGTTTGGCTGCCGTCAAAAGTGAACCGCCTTATATTTCCCGTTGCCAATTCTTTGGTATAAAGATCATTTTCCAACGTATAGGCAACATATTTACCGTCCGGGGACAATGTGGAATTCTGTGCATTTTCGTCCAATCCGTAATCAGCAGCCTTTCCGTAAGGCAAGGCAGGTGGTTCCGAAGGAGTTCTCTTTCCGGTTATAATATCCTCGGCAAGATACTTGCTTTGCTGCCGGTCTCCCGAACGCAGCAGGATAGTGCGCGCATCTGCCCAGGCAAAGGGCATTTCAAAAGCTTTGACAAGTCCTTCAGGCGGAATTTCACGAACCATACGTTCCTGGGCAAAAGCAGCCAAAGTGAAAAATGAAAAAAAAGTCAACGAGTTAATAAAACGTTTCATAGTATGGGATTTACAGATTTATAAGATACAATTGTTCGCGAGCCCTGGTAAAAGCCGTGTAATACCAGCGCAATACATCCTTATTGCAAATATCACCAAAAAAGGCTTTATCCACAAAAACTGCTTTCCATTGTCCGCCTTGTGCTTTGTGACATGTGACCGCATTGGCGTACTTCACCTGCAGGGCATTCAGAAACAGATCTTCCCGGACTGCATTGTAACGTTTTCGCTTTCCTTTGATGTGAGCGTAATCCAAAGAGACTCCCTGGTAAAGTTGTTGTTGCTGTTCCCGGGACAAGGCGGGTGATTCACTTGCCAACGTATCCAGCAGCAAACGTACATCCAGTTCCACGTCTTTATAATCGGGAAAACGAAGCACCGCCTGGGCAAAACAAAACCCGTAACGTTCCTGGAACTTGTGAATCCGCATGATCTCGGCAATATCCCCGTTTGCAATAAAATCCATATCGGGTATATCTTCCAGAAACTGGTAGCAGTTCTTGACCACCATGACACGGTCCCCTTTGGTTATCTCTTCTTCACGGAACAATATACTGCCACGAATCCCTTTATTATACCTGTTGGCCCGTCTGTTGGAACGGCACAGGACAACCACTTCTTCCAATCCGTAACGGGAAATGGCGTCGTTCAGCGCTTCCATCAGCTCTCCTGAACCTATGCGGTGGATATCAAGGAATCCCTCTGTTTTCCATTGGGGTATGGAATATTCCTCCCGGGCAATGTTTTGCCTGAGCAGCGTGGCATTATACAAAATGCCCGAGTCAAAGGACTGCCTGAGCACCTCTTTCATTTCCATATAAACCACCTTGCCATAGATTTCCATATGTGCCGGATCCAGAGCCGGAGATATATCAAGACCAATGGGCGGAAGTTGTGCCGAGTCGCCCAGCAGAAGCAATTGATTTCCTTTCCCGTTTAACACATAAGCCAACAGGTCTTCCAGCAGGTTTCCGCTGCCGAAAAGCATCCCACCCGGCGTATTTGAGAGCAGGGAAGCCTCGTCAACTATGAAAAGCGTGTTTTTATTCCGGTTGGGATGCAATTCAAATACTCCAAATCCGGTTTCATCGGATGCCACAGGAGGTTTTTGGCGGTATATGGTTTTATGGATGGTATGAGCCGGTGCCCCGGCATAGCCCATCAGAACCTTTGCCGAACGGCCTGTAGGTGCCAGTAATACAGCGTGCTTTTTTATTTCTTTCAATGCCCCCACCAAAGCAGCCATGGCTGTGGTTTTTCCGGTTCCTGCATAACCGTTCAGGATGAATACCGGATCTCCGGAGGTTATAAAAGCAGCCAATGCTCTGAATAGTTGATCCTGATCACCTGAAGCCTCGAAAGGCAAATGTTCCCGGATTTTTTGATAGATGTACTGTTCAATGCCCATAAACAGATGCGTTATTTACGGGAACTGAAAAGAATAAAGAATCCGAACAATTCAATACGGCCAATAATAGAAACCAGAGAAGCAACAAATTTAGCGAACCCATTAAAGGAACTGTAATTACTCATAGACCCCACGTTCCCGAATCCCGGTCCCACATTACCTATATGTGCCGCTGTGGCGCTTACGGCATCCATGATGTCTATACCTGTCAATGTGAGTAGCAATGATGAAATTAATACACAAAACAAGTAAAATACAATAAAAAGGTTCACTCCCGAAACCATTTCCGAGTCAAGTGCATGACCACCGATCCTTGTGGAAACTACAGATTTTGGGTGTAATCGTTTTGTTATCTGGGCCTTAAAAGAGAAAACAGAGATCAGTATTCTGTCCGCTTTAATACCTCCCGAAGTTGATCCTGAGCAGCCACATTGCAAGGTGAAGAAAAATAACAAAAGAATAATGAAACCGGGCCATACAGAAGAATCGGCGGTCGCAAAGCCCGTAGATGTAGCCAATGATATGGTTTGAAAAAATCCATGTCTGAAAGATTCCGCAAAAGTATCATAAGTCCCCGTCAGCTTTAAACCCAGTGAAACAAACAAGCTTCCTAAAAGTAAAGCAGAAATGAAATAGCGTGTTACCGGAGATTTGAATAACGTGGTAGATCTTTTGGCTACCAGTAAAAAGATCATTCCAAAATGCAAAGCAGACAAGCACATGAAAACCATTATTATAGCTTCAATCAGTTGGCTGTCGTATGCTGCTATACTCAGATTTTTAGTACTGAAGCCTCCTGTTGCAATAGTAGCAAAAGAATGACAAACGGCATCAAAAAAATCCATGCCTGCCAATGTCAGGAAAAATACTTCCAGGAAAGTCAGGCCAAAATATATAATAGCTATAACACGAACTGTCTCTTTAGCCCTGAAACGAAAATAATCCTGCGAAAGAGCACTGATCTCTATCTTGGATAATTTTAACCGGATGGAACTGACTTCCGGTAAAATCAGTAACATAAATATGACGACCCCCATGCCCCCGATCCAATGGGTGGATGCCCGCCAGAAAAGCAATGATTTCGGTAAAATTTCAACGTTAGTTAAAATTGTTCCACCCGAAGTAGTATACCCGCTTACGCTTTCATACCATGCGTTAATTAACGTAAACTCGCCTCCCCACAATAAATAAGGCAGCATACCGAAAAGGCACGATATTGCCCATGAAAGAACCGCGATGACATATCCCTCACGGGTAGCTACTTCCCCGCTACTCCGTACAAATATATAGGGAAAAGATCCTATTGTCGCCGTTATAATGGCCGTAAGAAGCAACGGAGAAAACCCGGTATCAAATCCATATATTGCCGAGACAAAGACGGCAATGAACATGAACAGGGCATTGACCAGGAGAACCAGGCCCATATTCCTTGCTATCACATGGATCCTCATAGCTTATTGTGTTCGTCACAAAGTTTTGTTATGGATTCGTTCAATTCCACCAATTCGTCATCCGAAGGCAGTTTGACCTGGTATTTTGTTTTAAACAATAAGGTGTTTTTGACACCCAAACGAATTTGCCTGAGCGGCAGGATAAGGTATATGCGAATAAAATATGACAACAGGAACAACAAAAGAATGCTGCTTGCCACTGCTATGACACCCGGCATCAGGCTTCGGTAAAATCCGTCCTGTATCAATTGCGTGTTCTGATGCAGTAATTCCTGTTCCAGAGAGATCAGATCCTGAACATATTTACGAAGCCGCGAATAGGTGGGATACAATCGTTGTGTATACCATTCCCTTCTCTGAACGTATTCGTTTTCCTGCCAGACAGACCGGGCTTCGTTCAGTATTTGCATATAAGCGGCATAAGCGTAAACGATGGAATCAGTCAATGCCATTTCCTGATCAGTTGTCAATGTAGTCCTTGTTGCCTGCAGATAACTGTTAAAACGTGCATCATCATATATGGATTCCATCTCCAACAATGAGTCAGTTGTTATGCCTATCTGGCTGAGCAATGCAAAAATATTCTGATCGGTTACTTCAAGCAATTGGCTGGATATGTTAATATTCTCTACGTTAACGGAAATCACGTCTCCTACGGAACGGCGGATCCTTCCGATTTCAAATATACTGACCAGGCTGGATAAGAAAAGTACAAAGCCTACTACCAGAAAACCCAGATTAATCTTATTGCTTATTCCCATAAGTGTTCAAAGTTATAAAAAAACTCCATACACTGTCCAGAGACTGAATGGCAGACAAGCCTGAAGGTAATCTTACCGGTTT
>Ga0334896_1000708_pt1 | contig 35439 bp, 29 predicted proteins | sample GraSluR3_MG_8_FD_207734 | JGI IMG/M metagenome (GOLD analysis project Ga0334896, IMG submission 207734) | Sludge microbial communities from methane-producing bioreactor in Wageningen University, Netherlands - Granular Sludge_27_06-R3 | ecosystem: Engineered > Bioreactor > Anaerobic >... | reverse complement strand
AGTATATCTCTACCGGCTGGTAAACAACGGTAAAGCGGTGCAAAGCCGCAAAATGATGATGCTAAAATAAGGAGGAGAGTATGTTTAAGAAAATATTGTTGATAATAACGATTGCAGTACTACTGCAAGCGATTTATGCTAACCCGAGTATGCGAGCGTATGAACTGGAAGAAATGATCAGGATAACAGGTGATGAAGCATCAGCCGAAGAAGCGCTGAACAAGCTGGATAACATCACCTTTGAACCGATAAGAAGAGAGATAAACTATCGCAACCTAGATACCGAAATGGTAATCATTACCAATGATGAATTTTTCGGTTCTTTTTCAGAATTTGCCGCGATCAAGAACGAAGAAGGAATAGTTACAGAGGTAGTATCCACATCCGAGATCGGCACTTCCAAAGAGGCGATCAGAGATTGGCTGGCAGATCAAAAAACAAACAACGATAATCTGCAATATGTGCTGCTCGGCGGGGATGAGAATGTGATAGAGCCCCAAGAGATGCATTGGCTAAAAAATGGAGAGCCAAGAATAGCTTCTACCGATCATTACTATTCCAATGTGCTCTCTCAATGGCCCCAGGATCATGATGCGATGAATATCAGCCTGACAAGAGACCTCTATGTGGGCAGGATTCCCGCACGTAATCTGGACGATGTGCAGGTATTTATTAATAAATATTATCGTTACCGGATAAGCCACTTTTATACCAATTATACCGATCATATGGCATTCATTGCTACTAATGTGCTCAAACATTATAATTCATCTGTAGATAATCATATAATCTCACAAACTCTGGAACATATCCCCTCCCATATCGAGGTGGATTTCATCGGTAGTGATGACCTTGTCGATCCTAATGGTTGCGCTACGGTAGTATTGGACAAATTCAATGCTCGGGATTACAGTTTCCTCTATGGTATGTGGCATGGCGGCGACAGTTATTGTATATATGATTATGAATACAATCATCAAGATCCCTGGTATGTATTGAATTTTAGTAACAATACTCAAAGAATTACTATTAACGAGCATAAACCATTGGAAGGTGCAGCCTGGTATGATCCCTTATCGGGTGGAGGTTATGATTATTATTATGTCAGACCACACGAAAACTACTTTCGCCTGGAAGATGAGATGCCGAACAATATGGGCAATACATATTTCGCCTGGTTCGGCACTTGCTATACCACAGATTTCAACTATGAATCGAGCCATATTCCGGTATTGAGGGATTCGACAGGCGAGATTATTGTAACCGGAGACAATCCCGAATTTGTGGAGGAGATCCCCGAAACGCTCTATCAACAAGAAAACACCATATCAAAAGTGTTTTTCAATGAGGTCGGCGGTCCGGTAGGACTACTGGCACCTTCGGCAGATGACTATCCCTATACCACCAACCGGGTAGTACGCAGACTGATGGATATTATGTTCGATGATGGTATCCATGAGATCGGTTACCTTCTGGATTATGCCTGGGAAGTGATGGATAATATTTATCATGTTAGAATAATACGCGAAATGATAGTCTCCTATACTCTCTTTGGCGATCCTTCCATGCAGTTATGGAGCGATAAGAGCGACAAATTGGTGCTTGGCGTATCCCAACCGGGATCAGGTAGGCTACCATATTTTAGAGCAGTGGATTCTTCCGGCAATGCGGTACCGGCAGTTATCTCCGTTCTGGACGAAAACGGTGAGATTCAATCTCGAGGTGTTTCTACTCTCACGATCAATAGTACTATACCGGATGAATGGACGGTTACCGCCAATTATCCTAACTTCATCAGGGAAAAAGTCAGTTATGAGGATATCAAATCGAACTCCGGATTGCCTTATTCTCTATACTTCACCAATGGTGTAGATAAAAACTGGCTGTCATTCACCTCAGATCCTGAGGGTAGAGTGCTGGTAACGGATGAATTCAATCCCAATTATGGATCCAAACTCCTATTGATGGATTCCCAAATAGATAATTTGTATTCTGTAAACGAAGCTTGGCTACATATCGATCTGGAGAATTATCCAAACAATGATAGAGTGCTGTGTAAATTTCATTGGAAACAATTCGATGATAACACAGATCCGGCAGATGGAGTGTATATCTCGGATGATAACGGTCAGTCCTTTGTTCAGGTATTCACTTTCCCGCAGATCAGCAATAGTTGGCAGGAAACTGTGCTGGACATAGACAATCTGATGAATGATCATGGGTTGCAAAAAAGCGATAATATGATTATCAAGTTTCAATATGCCAGCAATAGTTATGCTCCAACAGACGGTATAGTAATTGATGATGTGCGAGTTTATAACGATTATCATATCATACCGTTCGCAGACGGTTTCGAAGCAGGGCAGAAATCTTGTTGGGAATTCAATTCGAGTACTTCGTATGGCAGAGTAGAAATTTCCGATTCTTATGGACCTCATTCGGGTATATATCATCTAATTATGGATGTGGATAATTCGAATTATCCCAATCTGAATGAAGCACTTCTACATCTGAAGCTTGGTGGAGAAAACAGTGTTAAGTTGAAATTCGATTGGAAAAAATACTCCGATAGTAACTATGTAGAAAATGGCGTTTTTTTCTCCGATGATGGAGGAGCCAACTTTGAAAAAGCCTATTCTTTCAACGTAGGTGAGATTCCCGATGATACATGGCGAAACATAGAGATCGATGTTTCGGCAAAAATTGCTGAACTCGGACTGGTTCACTCCAACTACTTCGTGATCAAATTTCAGCAATATGGTGAGCAAACAATCCCCAGAGAAGGTTTCGCTTTCGATAATATCGAGGTTTATCGTGATGGAGGTACACCACCGGATATAACGAAATCAGATAATGTCATAGCAGATATTTCCAATGCGCCAAACCCTTTCAATCCCTCTACCACCATTTCCTTTGCTATTCCCGAAGAGAGTGTAGTAAAGATCGAGATATTCAATATCAAAGGACAAAAGGTAAAAACCCTGATAGACGACCATCTTGTGCCGGACGAGCACAAAATCATTTGGGACGGGGATGATGATAGCGGTAGGCAGGTGTCTTCCGGAGTTTATTTCTATAGATTGGAGGTGAACGGTAAGACCGAGGCAGTGGATAAGTGTCTGCTGTTGAAGTAGGAGGAGAGATAAAAGTAATGGTAAGAATATCTAAATGATAATTGAAGGAGGAACGAGATGAAATTTATGATTTTAATTATGTCTATATTATTTACTACCCAACTTGTTGCTGAAGATACTTGGATAAAGACATATCAGCCTTTTGGAAGTGGCAGTTATTATGCTAGAGATGTGCTTGTTTGCTCTGATGGTGGATATGCTGTAAATGGTTACTATAGATATAATGACCCTCAATTCCCAGTATCTGAAGTTAAATGGGGATTTTTGATAAAAACCGATAGTGGAGGCAACTACCAATGGGCAAAAAAAGATACTGTTAGTTGGATGTATGAAACCGAATCTACGGCAATGGTACAAACCGATGATGGTGGGATATTGTCTTCAGTTTGCTCATTTTTTCCATATCGGGAAGGTTCAGTTCTTATAAAGAGGGATAGTAACGGCAACAGGGAATGGATAGTTAATAATGGCAATTTATATGTTGGTTCTATGGATAAAACTAATGATGGAGATATTATTCTTGGTGGTAGAATGAACAATCTACCTACAATCAGAAAAATCACTCAAAATGGAGAAGAGATCTGGACTCAAAGTTATGGTATTAACGGGATTTCATACGGAGTTATACGGTCGATAATCTCATTACATGATAATGGTTTTGCTGCTACCGGGCATGCTTACTTTGATGAAACAGGTAGTGATATTATCATTTTGAAAACCGATAGCGAGGGTGACACCATATGGACAAAAACATATGATAGTTTGGGATATGACACAGGTCACTGTGTAATGGAAAATATTGAGAATAACATTTATGTAGCTGGGACATGGGATGTTGGTTTAGATGGTACTGGAGTGTTAATAAAACTGACAAATAGTGGAGAGTTGATTTACATATTGTTTAATGATGATAACAATTACTTCTCATTCAGAAGTATGATTGATAATTCAACAAATATAGTAGGATATAGAAGAGGTAAATTATACGCTTACAGTTATGAGGGCGAGAGTCTTTGGATATCAGATGTTTATTCTGGTACAGGTGCAAGGGGGGATAAAAGTTTAAGCAATACGGACAACGGTTACATCTTAACTGGTGAAGTTAGAATAAATTGGGAGAATTACATTTTATTAGCCAAAACTGATTTAGTTGGCAATGTGGTAGCAATTGATAATGATGAGATAATTCTACCAAGCATAAATATTGAATGTTTCCCCAATCCCTTCAATCCGGATACTACTATCCGTTTGGAACTGGCAGAAGCGGGTAGGATAGAGCTTTCTATCTACAATATCAAAGGACAGAAAGTACGAAATCTTTTAGATGCTCATACCGAGCCTGGTATCTTTACCTGCAACTGGAACGGCAGAGATGACAATGGCAGACCGGTAGCCAGCGGACAGTATTTTATCAAATTAAAGCAAAATGGTGAGCAGACAGTGGAGAAGGTGATGCTGGTTAAATGAGATGATAGAGGGTGGAAGGTGGAGCAAAGTAGGACAAGTTGGCAACTTTCTTACAGAGATGTTGAGTCGTTGAGTTGATGAAAATGAAGAGGTCAGAAGACGGAGGACAGTAAGCAGTAGGCAGAAAGAAGATAGATGGTAGAGAACAGATCAAGTCACACTGAGTAGCTTCGGCGTAAGCCGGAGCGTATCGAAGTGTGAGTTGGTGCAAGAATAGCAAGATAATGTTGATTGGTTAATTGGTTAATTAGTTGATTAGTCTCCTCAAAAATAGACCAGTCCTTCAGGGCTGGTATTTGTTTATAGATATAGCATCTTTACGCCGTTCACGGCGTTTATAAGGTAAAGTCGGGAATTTACGATGCCAAAGCAAGAAGATAGATGATGGAAGGTGGAGTAAAGTAGGGCAAGTTGGCAACTTGCCAGCGGGACCAGGGGAGGGGAAGGTGAGAAAATGAACAATGTATAATGAATAATGGTTAATGTATAATGGTTAATGGTTAATGCAGTTTAGTGTTTAGAGATCTGATTTTTGTCACACTGAGTAGCTTCGGCGTAAGCCGGAGCGTATCGAAGTGTGAGTTGGTGCAAGAATAGCAAGATGATGTTGATTGGTTAATTTGTTGATTGGTTGAATCGTTGAGTTGTTTAATCGTTTAATCGTTGAATTGCTTGCCAGGGGTAATTTCGCAAGAAATATTTCACTGGGGAATTTTAAAACCCTACTCCTGAAGGCGCAGACCATTATTACTGTCACTGACAAATCCCTCTCTCAGTCTCTTCTCCCGGCTTTTCATACTTCGATACGTCCTGCACCTACTTTCCTGTGCTATACCAACTAAGAAAAAAAGAAGTAGGTGCAGGACTACTCAGTATGACAATTTCTTATATCTATTAATTCCGGCGTAGCCAAATTCCTATCAATTCCGCGAACGAAGTGAGTAATTCCACCCTCAACCTCTTCCTGCTCTTCTCAAAAACCCATAACTCATAACTACTTTGTTCCTTCGTCCTTATTCTTTGATCCTTAATCCTTTTCACTTTCCTTGTCCTCCGTAGCCTGTAAGGCGAAGGAGGATCCCTTCTCACTTTTCACTCCCCTTCTGTATCACGTATTACCTATCACATAACCCTTTTAGCGTTTAGCTTTTATCTTTTAGCTTTTTTTTCTTCCTGCTCTTTGCAGAAAGAAATACTTGACGGATATATGAATTATATTTTTTTTTAAAGAAATTTGTAAAAAAAAGGGAGTAATAGATAATGATAGAAGTTATTCGTGTGAAATGTGTTGGTTGCAATAAGTGTATCAAAGCTTGTGCCTACGATGCTATTACCATTTCTGATGATAATATAGCCGAGATCGACATGGACAAATGCACCTTATGTGGTGCCTGTGTAAGTGCTTGTCCTTTCGATGCGATCATGATCAGGAAATATGGTCAGGAAGCGATAGACCGCTCTCAATACAAGGATGTATGGGTTTATGCGGAACAAAAAGATGGTGAACTTGCGCCGGTGGTCACAGAATTGCTCGGTAAAGGTAAAGAGCTTGCAGAACAGAGAGAAAGCAAACTGGCAGCCGTTCTGCTCGGACACAAAGTATCTCATCTCTGTGAAGAGCTTATTGCCCACGGTGCTGAGCTAGTGTATCTCATAGACGATCCCGCTTTGGAAAATTTTCTTGATATACCCTATACAAAAGCGCTTGTTTATCTGGCAGAGAAGTACAAACCGGAGATCATTTTGGCCGGTGCTAGCGTGACAGGCAGATCTTTTATCCCCAGAGCGGCGGTAGAACTAAAGACCGGTCTTACTGCCGATTGCACCGATCTGGCCATAAATCACGAAAATGTGGGCGAATTGCTGCAGACTCGTCCCGCTTTCGGTGGCAATATCATGGCTACCATTATCACACCGAACCATTTACCGCAAATGGCAACAGTTCGGCACAAAGTGATGGATCCAGCCCAACGTGATAATTCCAGAAGTGGGGATATAATCACAGAAAATTTCGATTTCAATCAGATCAAAGATAAGAGCAAATTCATCGGGTTTGTAGCCGATGAGACCCAAACTGTCAATCTAACCGAAGCTAATGTAGTTATTTCCGGCGGTAGAGGTTTGAAGAACAAAGAGAATTTCAAGCTCATCAAAGAATTTGCAGATTCTATCGGAGCGGCAGTTGGAGCTTCTCGTGCTGCTGTAGATTCGGAGTGGATCACCTACCCGCATCAGGTAGGTCAGACCGGGAAGACTATCAAACCAAAAATCTATATTGCCATCGGCATCTCAGGTGCGATTCAGCACCTTGCCGGTATGCAATCTGCCGATTATATCATCGCTATAAACAAAGATCCCAATGCACCGATATTCAAGGTAGCAGATCTTGGATTGGTGGGAGATCTATTCGATGTTATCCCGCAACTGGTCAAAAAACTAAAATGACACTTTTGCTGCATCTAGCCAAACGATAAGTGGAGTATGTAAAGTGCTTGGTGAGAATAGGAATTAAAATTTGAAAGGAGATATCTGAATGAAACTCAGAGTAGAGAAAGCGATTTTGGATCATAATACTATCGAAAGAGATTATGGTATTGAGATCTCTCATCCACTCCTAAAAGCGGATGTGCCAAAGAGAACTGTATTCGCATATCCTCCGCTTATCAATAGTCACGACCACTTGGTTGGCAATTGGGTGCCGAAAGCCAGTGGTGGAACTATCTATCCAAACACCGATATCTGGGTAGAAGAGATGAAAGATTCTCCACCATTTTTGGAACGTAACAAAGTCTGGTTCAATGACGGCTCTTTTGATCTGATGCAAGATAATGCGACTTTGATAGTGGGATTGGGTGCATACAAAAATCTGTTTTCCGGCTGTGCGGTAGTCCAAGATCATGTTCCCAAACAGAAAGATGAATATTATGAGCGCTATCCGATCGAAATCGTCAAAGATTATACTCAATGCCATTCTATCTCGCTTGGAAATTGGTGGGGAGGCGAAGAAGCTCAGATAGAGTACAAAAAATCAAAAGGGAAGATGCCGTTCATCATTCATCTGGCAGAAGGTACGGATGAACGATCGAAAAATTGTTTTGCTCAATTCGAAAAATTAGGCTTAGTTCAGCCAAACACTCTCATAATCCATGGTATAGCGCTTAATAAAAAAGAAATAGACAAGTGTGCCCAAGCCGGCACTTCGTTTTGTTGTTGCCCTACTTCAAATATTTTCCTTATCGGTAAAACTATCGATGTGGAATACTCTATGAAAAAGGGTGTCAATATAGTTTTGGGAACGGATTCCACTATGTCCGGTGGGATAAATTTGTTGGAAGAAATCAGAAAATTCAAAGAATTATTCCCTAAAATTTCTACTGCAGATATCCTCGCTATGGTTACTGTAAACGCTCAAAAAGCTCTTTTCCTTCCCAAACATTATGGCAGGTTGAGTCCCAAAACTCCTCACCTGATGCTGATCAAAAAGAAATATGAAGACCCTTATGAAAACATTCTTGCAGCTCAGATGGAAGATATCGAGCTATTGATTCATAAAAATAAACCGCTTTATGGCGCGCTGGAATATGTTCGTGAAGAGGATTTGACCGACGAATATAGTGTCATCAAAGTTGGAAACGAAGAGAGATTCGTACTGGGTAAACCGATGGATTTGTCTAAAAAGATAGATTCCATTCTCGGTTATCACAAAGATTTCCCTTTCTTACCTTTTTAAATTCATGCTAAAAATAGCGGAAATATTTTATAGTATCCAGGGCGAATCATCCTATACCGGCTTCCCCTGCATATTCGTGCGTCTTGCCGGTTGTAATCTGCGCTGTTTGTACTGTGATACCGAATATAGCTATGAGGAAAAATACACCCTCTCGGTAGAAGATGTCTTTGAGAAGATCAAGCAGTATTTACCAACCAGATTGATCGAGATCACCGGGGGAGAACCGCTCTTACAGCCGGAAGTTTATGACTTGATATCGCTTTTGATCTCGGAAAATTATACTGTCTTGTTGGAAACTAACGGATCGGTTTTGTTGGATAAGGTTCCATCAGAAACGGTAATTATAATGGATATCAAATGCCCTTCCAGCAATCAAGCACATTCTTTCGAGCGTAAAAATTTGACTTATCTGAAGTCAGAGATAGATGAGATAAAATTTGTGTTAGCAGATCGCCGAGATTACGATTTTGCGCTTCAACAAATAAAGGATTATCACTTGGATGATTTCAAAATCCTCTTCTCACCGATCACAACTTCTTTAGATCCGGCAAAGCTGGCTGAATGGATGCTTAGAAACCATCTGGATCATAGACTGCAGATTCAACTACATAAAGTGATCTGGGGAGCAGATTGCTCAGGAGTCTGAAGCTCTGAATTTGATCGCCCCTTTTTTCTGAAGTTCACAAAGATAAGAAAACACCTCAGCATGAGCATACTCTTCTGCTGATATTTTCAAAGAAACATTAGCGGTAAATTTAGCATCCAGAATGACAGCATTCATTTTCGTCAGGTTATATTTTAGCTGTTCGAATTGGTCGTATCCTACCGATAGTTGATATTGATAAGACTTTATCAAAGCTTGAATCGTAGCGGATCCTATGGCATTTTCAACAACTTGGGAGTAGGCATCTATCAAACCTCTGATGCCGAGTTTTACACCGCCATAGTATCTGGTAACTACAGCTGCGATATTAGTCAGTTCATGTTTCCTCAGCGTATTGAAAATAGGCTTCCCCGCTGTACCTGCCGGTTCTCCGGCATCGGAGAAATGAGCTGTTTCTCCCTTTTCTCCCACTATATAACCCCAGCAGTTATGAGTGGCATTTTTATGAATCTTACTGATCTCGGAGATAAAATCCTTGGCTGCTTCTATATTGTCTGTCCTACGTAGTGAAGCAATGAACAGCGATCTCCTGATCTTGATCTCTTCGGTTATATCATTTTTGATGATATAGAACATTTAATTCTCCAGCAGTTTTCGCAAATCATCAATCCCCATCCCCTTTATCACCGATTGACCCTCTTCAATTAGTGTATTGAACATTTCCCGTTTTTTATACTGTAGAGACACGATCTTTTCTTCTATCGTCCCGCTGGTAATGGTTTTATAAACCATCACTTTTTTGGTTTGTCCGATACGGTGGGCACGATCAACTGCCTGAGCTTCGCCCATAGGATTCCACCATGGATCGACGATAATCACCATATCTGCAGCAGTTAGGTTCAATCCGGATCCTCCGGTTTTCAGACTTATCAGAAATGCCCTCACATTTATGTTGTTGTTGAAATTTTCAATCACTCTCTGTCTATCTTTGGTAGAGCCATCCATATACTCGAATGATATCTTCTCGTCTGTGAGCACTTTCTTCAAGATCTGCAACATTTGAACGAATTGGCTGAAAATAAGGATCTTTCTCTCATTCTCTATCGCATCGATGATGAGCTCTCGCAAAAGTTCGGTCTTCCCGGAGAGTTCGACATCATTTTTTATAGTGTCTTCCACAAGTTTGGGATGGTTACAGATCTGTCTTAATCTCGTCAATGCTGCCAAGATATGCATATAATTCGCTTCTATCTCCATTTGCTGCATTTTTTTTCTGACCGACGACAGAACTTGGAGATACATCTTTTCCTGCAGTTTCGTTAGTTTGCAATAGATCAGTTGTTCCTGTTTATCCGGCAATTCTATGAGCACTTCACTTTTTTTCCTGCGTAGGATGAAAGGGGCGACCATCATTCTCAAACGTTTTTTGGTAATTTGTTGATTACTGCTTGTCTCACTCAGACCCTTTTTCAAAGTACGCAAACCAGGCAGATAACCGGGCATCAGGAAATCGAAGATAGACCATAATTCGGTAGGATTGTTTTCTATTGGTGTACCCGAAAGAGCGAGTTTATGATTTGACTTTAGTTTCTTGATAGATTTGGTTGTCTTTGTATTCACATTTTTGATGTGTTGCGCTTCATCGAGGATGATATATTCAAATTCGATCTTAGCAAGCGATTCGATATCGTTCTGAATAATGGAATAAGAAGCGAGGATTACTCTTGCATCGATTTTTTTGAGGATCTGCTTCCGTTCAGCCTGATTTCCTTCATAAATCACATAAGAAAGATTTTTGTTAAATTTTTCGATCTCGTAAGCCCAGTTAAATAGTAGTGTTTTGGGACATATGACCAGCGATAAGGTATTATGCTTGAGAGTTGATAGTATAGAGATTGCTTGTACGGTCTTACCCAGCCCCATATCATCAGCTAAGATTCCTGCAAGACCAAAGCTATTTAACATTTTCATCCACTGAAAGCCAGCTTTTTGGTAGCTTCGCATCACCGGTTGTAGAAACGCTGGTAACTCTCCCGGTTCAGGAAGTTTTCTGGTTAGAATAGCATTGTACATTTTTTGCAAGAAACGATCGGTTTCTATATCTATGCTGCTGTTTAACGCAGGTAGTTCATAGATATATGGCAGATTATATACAGATAATTTGTAGGATTGGGAAGTTGTTTTTTTGCTTTTTTTGATGAGCAAATCCAATTCCTGAAATGCATCTTTATTTTCAAACAGGATCAGTCTGCCGTCCGGTAATTTCATATACTTTTGCTTGGAAGCGAAAAAATCTTTTATCTCCTCATGTGTGAAACTCAGATCTTTCCATTGATATTTCACCTCATAATCGAACCAATCGATCTTATCGGTACTTTTGGTTCTGATCGTCGGTTTTAGCTGGATTTTATAGACGAATTCTTTCTTGAGATCGTCAGACAATTCGATTTTCCAATATGGTTGAGCATATTCGAAGATGGTCATCTTCAGAGTTTCTATCTTATCTTCGCCGCTGAAGATCAGTTCGGAATGATCTTCTATTCTATCTATATCGGCAGGTGGCAGTTTTCTTACAAATTCGTTTATTTCATATTTGGTTTGAGGTGGTATATAGAACCAAACTATTTTGTCATCTTGATCATATCGAACCAATTCTGATGGATAGCGAATTACCGACATGGGAATTTCGATAATCTCATCATAGCTGAGCACACCTTTCATGAGAATATTACCATCTGTTTTTTTCAATCTGAAGATGATCTGTGGAGTGCTATGATACACTGTAGGTATCTCTATTTTTTCATCGAAATCCAAATAGCATTTCATCAACCCGAGCTGACGCGCCACCACCGAAGATAGATAGACGATGTCTATTGGTCGAACTTGCATACCTTCGGTTAGTATTTTCTGTAGGATATCATCTCTGAATGGTAGTTTGAGTGCATATACCCTGTTCTTTATAAAAAAGTAGGAAGTACTACCCACAAAGGCAGCCGATATTCTCTCCCTGCCTGAAAGTTTGAGGGAATAACGATCTTCATCAACGAAACTAACTAGAAAATTTACTCTGAAATCATCAGCAGAAAATTCTATCCGCTCTCCTGTCTCTTTGATGTATACTTTGTGAGCCAGATTTTTTAGAATCGGAATGAGATGAATGAAATCTTTCTTATAAACAGAGAAGAACATGCCTTTTCTACTATAGGCACATTTATACTTATGTAGGTATTGCAAGAGCAACTGTTCGGACTGAGAGAAAGCCTTGATTTGTCTGTTTACCGATTCTATCGAAGGTTCATCTTCCGATTTTATCCGCCCCTCACCTAAGATCAACGCGGCTAATCTGATATTGATCGGGTTAAAACTTTTGAAGTATAGTCTGATCTTATCGGTATTGTCATAAACATCGCCGATCTCGATTAGGGCATTGATAATAACTCTCTGCCAAAATTCGTTATATGCTAATAATCCGGTTTGATAGGTTTGAACTATGTTCCGTTCGATTATTTCAGTTTTCAAAAAATGGTAGCCATAATAGATTATAGACAAATAATGTCGGCAATTCTGCTTGTGACATTCTGAACAATGATGATTGATAATCTCGGCATTTTTATCATCATAGAGAATCTTTACATTGGCAGGGAAGTATTTTTTCAGATGATCTTTAGCACTAAAAATAAAGATAGTGTTCCCTTCTTCATTTTTATATTTCTTTACCTCCAGATCATCTTTCTGAAATTCAAAGATCATCCTTCTAAAATACCATGTGCTGGAATGCTCATGGTATTCTCTGCCAAATAATCTAGCCATCTTCACCCCTTATTTTTTGATTTTGTTATTATGTTACATTACACTCAGAAGTCAAGTGATAATCTAAAAATAAACGCTTAAAAAAGTAAATCAATTACTTAGATACGGTCATCAAGATCGTTACAATCCTAATGTCTAGTTTAAACCCACTATTATTATTGAGTAGGACTATTTATGATTACACTCGGGATGCTCGTTTCCTTCGTGACATTTCTCTTTATCGATGATCTCTACCGAGATGATGTGCTCGGGGAAGTTTGCGTAAAAATCGGAGATATATTTCACGATTGTCTGTTCCAGATCAGTATGTTGACTCAATGTTTTTTGGGAAAAACAGGCGGAAACTTCCAGACATTTCGGTTTGTAAGAAACACTGATATCGGGTTTCTCTTTGGTAATGTTCTCCAAATACAGCGGCAGATTTTTTTGCAGTTTGATCAAATTTATAATCGTCTTGTAGATAGTATAGCCAAGATAAAACAAGCTACCGATAACTGCCAACGTCAACACTTTCTTGAAAATTTTCATTGTTCCAAATCCTCCTTTTAGCCTTTGGTAAATTATTAATATTGATGTGAATAAATGTCAAGTTTTTTCGTTGATATTCCTGTTTTTAGGCAGGGATAATATCCGAATTTGCCTGCCCCAATCGGAGCGAATCAATAAAATTAGAATTTCGGTGATCATACCCAATTACATTCTATCAGAGCATTACACTGCACATACCAAACTGTTGATGTTATAAATAACTTGACACCAAACAACGCAATGTATGTTTTTGCTAATTGATTTTAGTAATATATCAATATAATGTGTAAATCAAAGGAGTAAATTTACAATGAATAACGAAAATGAAGAATTAAACTTATTCGAATTCACCTTGAGCCAGCTTACACGTATGGCAAAAGACTATGAGATCAGTGACACCAAAGGATTGGACAAAACCGATCTCATTCATAGAATATTCGAGATGAAGGCTATGCAAGAAGGCTTGGCATTTGTGACCGGCTGTTTGGAAGTAGTGGACGACGGGTATGGATTTCTCAGATTCCCGAGAAACAACTACACCGCCGGTCGGAATGATGTCTATGTTTCCGGTTCGCAAATCAAACGTTTTGGTCTGCAAAAAGGGAATATTGTCTCCGGACCGGCAAGAGCACCAAAAGAAGAGGAGAAATACTTCGCTCTTATCCGAGTTGATTCGGTAAATTATCAGGATCCGAAGGTAGTTCGCAATGTAAAGTATTTTGAAAAACTTACCCCTTCCTACCCGAACAAAAGGTTGAATCTGGAGACCAAAAAAGAGAATGTCTCCATGCGAATAATCAACCTATTCACACCGATAGGCAAAGGACAGCGCGGTTTGATAGTCGCTGCACCACGAACCGGTAAAACCGTATTGCTCCAGCAAATTTCGAACTCCATCTTAACCAATCACAAAGAAGTATATGTAATAGTATTGTTGGTAGATGAACGCCCGGAAGAAGTAACTGAAATGAGGCAGATCCTGATACCGGAGAACTCGGAAGTGATCAGTTCTACTTTTGATGAGCTTCCCAAAAACCACATCCAAGTAGCTGAAATGGCTCTAGCAAAAGCTAAGCGTATGGTCGAGCTGGGACAGGATGTCGTGATAATGCTGGATAGTATTACCCGTCTTGCTCGTGCTTACAATATGGTTACTCCTTCTAGTGGGAAAGTGCTTTCCGGTGGTTTGGATTCCAATTCTTTGCATAAACCGAAAAAATTCTTTGGCTCAGCAAGAAATACTCTGGAAAGTGGTAGTTTGACTATTATCGCGACTGCTTTGGTAGATACCGGTAGTAGAATGGATCAGGTTATCTTTGAAGAATTCAAAGGTACCGGCAATATGGAGCTGGTTCTAGATCGTACTATCAGTGACCTACGTATGTATCCTGCCGTCGATCTGGTCAAATCCGGTACCAGACGGGAAGAGCTGTTGCTTACCAAAGAAGAGGTCAACCGGATGTTCGTGCTCAGAAAATTCCTCAAGAATATGAGCCCGATACAAGGTATAGAACTGCTGCGAAACAAGATGGAAGTCACAAAGAACAATTCGGAATTTTTAAAAGCTATGAGTAGCTGATGGAATTATTAGCTCCCGGTGGATCTCTCGAAAAGCTCAAATATGCTCTTTATTATGGCGCTGATGCTGTTTATGCCAGCGGCAAAGAGTTCGGACTCCGTGCGCAAAGCAAAAATTTGACTGATGAAGAGATCGAAACTGCGGTAGAATTATGTCACAAATTGAATAAGAAATTGTATATAACAATAAACATATTTGCGCATAATCATCATCTGGATAAAATGCCTCATTATCTCGAGTTTCTCAATTCTGTCGGGATAGATGGTTTGATAATATCCGATCCCGGCGTATTTTCTTTGGCACAGCAATTTGCTCCCCATACCCCTATCCATATCAGCACGCAAGCAAATGTAACTTCATGGAAAAGCGCGGAATTTTGGCACAATCAAGGTGTCAAAAGGATTATCCTAGCTCGCGAACTAACTAAAAGTGAGATCGAAACCATCCGCGAGAAAAATCCCGCATTGGAGCTCGAAATATTCGTCCACGGCGCTCAATGTATGGCATATTCGGGACGTTGTCTGCTCAGTACCTTCCTAAATAATAGACATGCTAATTTGGGTAATTGCAGTCATCCCTGCCGGTGGAAATACAATTTGGTAGAAGAAACCCGACCAGGCGAAACTTTCCCGATCGAAGAGGATAAGTACGGTTGCTACATTTTAAACTCCAAAGATCTATGCCTTCTCTCAGAATTGGAAGAACTAGCAGAAGCTCAGATCGACAGCATCAAGATAGAGGGTAGGATGAAAAGTGTCCATTATGTGGCTGTTGTAACCAGAACTTATCGAGAAGCTTTGAATTGTATTGCACAAGGGAAAACAATACCGGAAGATTTGGCAGATGAACTCTCGAAGATCAGTCACCGTCCTTATACTAAAGGTTTCTTTGCCTCTGAAAAGACCGGAGATATGCAGTTTACAGAGTATTCACAATATATCCGCACTTATGAATATCTTGCTAATATCATCCAACAAAAAAATGGACGGGTTTATCTGGAAGTGAAAGCAAAATTCTACAGAAATGATAGCTTAGAACTGCTCTTCCCCAACCGAACGGATGATAAAGAGTTGAAGATAGAAATTATCTATGACGAAGAGAATAACCAGATAGAATATACCAAACCGAATACGATCGTATCTATCCCTTATAATGAGAAGATTCCAGAATTTGGGGTAGTTAGAAAGAAAAAAACCGAGGTTTGAACATGAGAATAGTGAGTATACTTGTGCTACTGCTAATCTCAGTTTTTTTATTTTGCGAAGATTTGGAGAGAGAATTTTTGCAAGCACAAGCAAGAATAGCAGAGGATGAGATGATCGGCAGTTACCTAAATCTTGCCACAGAGCATCCTGATAGCTATTATGGACAGCGTGCCTATCTGGAACTTGCCAAGATACACCTGCTTAAACGGGATTACCGGCAAGCTGATGAATACTTATCCAAAATAACCGATCCCCAAATTTCCGATAAGGAATATTGGCAAGCCAAAGTATATCTTCATCTCCAAGATTATGGTAAAGAGATCATATCGGCTCAGAACTATATTTTCGCTTCGGAAAATCCCGAAAAAATCGAAGTTGCCTATTTCATCATCGCCGAAGCTTATATCCATCAAAAAATGATCCAACGTGCTCTAAACACACTCTTTGCTTTACGTGATTCGCAGTATATAAACAATCACATCCCTCTTATGCATTTCAAAATCGGCTATTGTTATGAAACGATGGGCGAATATGATCAAGCTTTGTCATCCTATAGAAAACTCCGACAGGAATTCCCCTATCATCAATATACTTATAATGCAGAAGACAGGGTATATGAATTGATCCGAGCTCAAAAAATCGAGCTACATGAATTCAGCTCCACAGAAAGTAGAGATATCGAATATGCTGAAAGGCTTTATCTACAGGTTGGGGCATTCGGATCTTCTGATAATGCCCGGCAGTATTCTCAGCGGCTAAAGAGCATGGGATTCTCTTCTATTGTATTTCCCAAAACTCAAGATGGAAAAACACTACACGTAGTTGCAGTAGGTCCTTTTGTAGATGATAATGATTTGAACAATGCAAAAAATGAACTCGAAGAAAAAAACATACAATCTTTCAGGATAATGAGATAATATGACAAAAAAAGCACAATTAACCCCGATGTTACAACAATTTCTGGATATCAAAAAGAAACATGCGGACAAGCTCATCCTCTTTCGGATGGGAGACTTCTTCGAAACTTTCTTCGATGATGCCAAACAGGCGGCAAAACTTCTGGGCATCACCCTGACTTCGCGGGATAAGAAAGCCGAAGATCCCGTCCCCATGGCAGGTTTCCCATATCATGCTCTTGATTCTTATCTGGAGAAATTGGTGAAAAACGGCATTAAAGTAGTGATCTGCGAACAGATGGAAGATCCCAAACAAGCCAAAGGTATCGTGAAAAGAGAGATCGTCGATATCATCACTCCCGGTTCGATCATAGATGGCAAATATATAAACGCATCAGATAATAACTACCTGGCAGCAGTAGCAGCAGACGAAGATTTCACCACCGCCGGTTTGGCTTTTATAGATGTATCTACCGGTGAATTCAAATACACCCAGCTAAGATTTGATGAGCTGACTCAAGAGCTTTATCGAAACATGCCCAAAGAGATCATCACCATCAGTAGTGAACTCGAGAAAAAGCTAAATAAAACCTCTTTCGACTATTTACCGACCATATCTAATTATGATATCCCCTTCTTTGATCAGGAAGAAGCGGAGAATCAGCTCAAAGAGCATTATAGTGTTACCAGCTTGGAAGGTTTCGGAGCTAATGAGAATGATGTCGGTATATATGCAGCCGGATTGGCTTTGTCTTATGTTCATTCTCTCAAGCAAGAGTCTTTGAAGTATCTTCTCCCACTCCGATTTTACTCTCTCGATACAGTCATGCATCTCGATGAAGTTTCCCGTAAGAATCTGGAACTCACCAAATCGATTCGCTATAATAGTCGCTACGGTAGCCTTATCTCCGTTTTGGACACTACAAATACTCCAATGGGAGCAAGAAAGCTTCAAACTTGGTTGCTTAACCCTTTACTCGATAAAAATGAAATCGAGGAAAGACACAATGCAGTCGATAGTTTCAAAGCTTCTATAGCTTTCACCGAAGATTTGCGCAAAATACTGTCTGATATCAGCGATATAAGCAGGATTATCAGTAAGATCGGAACTAAGCGAATCAATCCGCGGGAGATGAATGCACTGAAAAATAATCTCAAATTTGCACCTCAGATTACTAACATCTTATCTGAATTTGATAATCAATATATAGCCGAGCTCAAAAATAGGATAAAGGATTACTCAGAAATCACTAATTTGATCTCTACGGCAATTGTTGATAACCCCCCGATAATTATTACCGAAGGTGGCGTCATCAAAAAAGGATACAGCGATTATCTGGATGAACTTCGCCAGATAAGTACCAGCGGCAAAGCATGGATCGCTCGCATGGAAGAAAGTGAACGGAAAAGAACCGGCATCCCATCTCTAAAAGTCGGCTATAATAAGGTGTTTGGTTACTACATCGAAGTTACCAAAACCCACAAAGATAAGATCCCGGATTATTATATTAGGAAACAAACTCTGGTTAATGCAGAAAGATTCATCAGTCCACAACTGAAAGAATATGAATCCAAAGTGCTGGGAGCGGAAGATCGGATTAAAAGCTTGGAGTATGAAATTTTCAGCAAAGTTCGAGACAGGCTACACAAAAAGATCCCTCTCATTCAGGAATATGCCGAAACGATCGCCACTTTGGATGTACTATCCACTTTTGGTCATGTTGCCTACAAAAACAACTATTGCAAGCCAGTCATAAATGATGATGAAGTTATTAATATCAAACACTCCCGTCATCCGGTCATAGAAGCGCTATTGCAAGATGAGAAATTCATCCCCAATGATGTTTATCTCAATGACAAAGACTGTAAGATCGCCTTGATAACAGGTCCGAACATGGCGGGCAAATCTACTTATTTACGGCAGATCGGACTGATCATCATCATGGCACAATGTGGAAGTTTTGTCCCGGCAGAATCGGCAGAGTTACCGATTACCGACAAGGTTTTCACCCGAGTTGGCGCATCTGATAATCTTGCCATGGGTCAGAGTACATTTTTGGTAGAGATGTTGGAAACTGCCAATATCCTCAATTCTGCCACACCCAGATCATTGATCTTGCTCGATGAGATCGGCAGGGGGACTAGCACTTTCGACGGTCTTAGTCTTGCTTGGGCTATAGTGGAACACATCCATAACAATCCGAAAATATCTGCCAAAACCCTCTTTGCTACTCATTATCATGAACTTACCGAATTGGAAAACATTCTGCCCGGAGTGAAAAATTACAACATCACCGTAAAAGAATGGAAAAACAAGATCATTTTCATCAGGAAGATAGAACGGGGCTCGGCAGATCAGAGTTACGGTATTCATGTAGCACAATTAGCCGGAGTACCTCAAACTGTGATAGACAGAGCCAAGCAGATACTCAGAAATCTGGAAGAACACGAACTCAGTCCGCAGGGACTCACTGCCAAAGCAAAGAAACAGATACTCTCCGATCCTTCCCAACTCGATATTTTCGATGCTATCTATGCCAAAACTGAAGAGAAGAACGCTATTTTGGAAGAGATAAAAGAACTGGATATAGAGAATCTAACTCCGCTGCAAGCTATCCAAAAACTGAGCGAATTGCAAAAAAAGATATAAAAAAAAGCCCTGATGAACAGGGCTCAGAACTTATTTTTTCTTCTTGTGTCTATTTTTTCTAAGACGTTTTTTTCTTTTGTGTTTCGTTATTTTAGAACGTTTCCTTTTTTTACCGCACGGCATTAATCCTCCACCCTACTTTCCGGTAACTTCATTAGAATCATCAACTTCTTCTTTGAAGCCACGAGAAAATTTGAAAGTAGGAACTACACGAGCGGGAACTTTGACTTTTTCTTCGGTTTTGGGATTGCGCCCGATTCGCTCTTTGCGTTGTTTCAGTTTGAAAGTACCAAACCCTCTAATCTCGATGTGTTTACCATCTTTCATTGAATCTTTGATTGCATCTAAAAATGCATCTACTGCCAAGGCTACATCTTTTCTGATGATTCCAGTTTCATTCGAAACTATCTTCACTAAATCTGCTTTTGTCATAATTCTATTACTCCTTTATTTTTAATTTCTTATCTGTGCACTTACTTTATAGACACCGTTTTCCTGTCAAGCACTTTCTCTGTAACTTTTATATTTTTAACATCTTAGAAAGCATAAAACGTTTCCAGTCCTTTTTATAAGCATATTTGGCTGATTTGTAATAGTATGTTATTTCTTTGGTTTAACTTCTACTTATCACGATTTGAATTGGCAGAAAAATACTTTGGATAGCGTATAGATTTGAACGGGTAAAGAATATGTTGACATCTCATATCATCATATTTATTTGGTAATATTCAAAGTTAATAGAAGGGTGTTATGATGCAGGAGATAAAATTTGGTTTAATAGGATGCGGAAGGATTTCTGCCAAACATTTTGAATCCATGGCACAGATCGAGGATGCCAAAATCGTCGCTTGCGCCGATATCAACAAAAGCAAAGCGAAATCAGCAGCTGAACAGTACAATGTCCCCGCATATTATGAGGACTATCTCGATATGTTGGACACTGAAAAACTCGAAGCTGTGTTGATCTGTACTCCGAGTGGTTTACATCCGGAGATGGGCATCGAGGCAGCCAACCGTAAGCTGCATGTCATCACGGAAAAGCCGATGGCGATCGATCTGAATTCTGCCGACCGGCTTGTCAAATCTTGTGATCATAATCAGGTGCAATTATTTGTTGTCAAACAGAACCGCCTCAATCCACCGATCAGATTGTTGAAAAACGCAATCGAAAAAGGTAGATTCGGACGATTATTTAGTGCAACTGCTACAGTGCGGTGGACTCGTCCACAAAGCTACTACGATCTCTCTAAGTGGCGTGGCACTTGGGAATTTGATGGTGGTGCTTTTATGAACCAAGCTTCTCATTATTTCGATCTGATCCAGTGGTTGATGGGCTCGGTAGAATCCGTTATGGCTATCACCGCTACTTTAAATCACTCGATCGAGACCGAAGACCAAGGTGTAGGTCTTTTACAGTTCAGAAACGGTGCTCTTGGTGTGGTAGAAGTTACCATGAACACTTTTCCGAAAAACTGGGAAGGTTCTATCACCGTGATGGGCGAAAAAGGTAGTGTAAAAATAGGTGGTATTGCGGTTAACAAGGTAGAACATTGGGAGTTCAAAGAATATGATGATGACGATAAACTGATAGAAACTTCATTTACAGATCCTACTTCCGTCTATGGTCACGGTCATCTCGGCTTTCTTCGGAATGTAGTCGATGTACTGCATAAGAAAGCAGAGCCAAATACAGATGGCAGAAGTGGTAGAAAATCTTTGGAGATCATACTTGCCATGTATAAATCAGCTAAAACCGGCAAGAAGGTTTCCCTACCTCTATAACGATAATTCAAGGAGTTGTTAAAGTGTTAATACAAGAATACTTCAAAAGTCGCGGAATGCTATTGGAAAAAGCACTCAGAAATTACCTGCAATATTCGAATGATTATCCGAAAAAGCTGCATGAAGCAATGTATTATAGTGTATTCAGTGGTGGTAAAAGGCTGCGTCCCATTCTCTTTTTCGCCACTTATGAAATGCTGATCGGCAGAAAAAACATCAACAGACTGGAAAGATTACTCCCGGCAGCTTGCGCTCTGGAAATGATCCATACTGCATCTCTGATCCACGATGATCTGCCCAGTATAGACGATTCTTCCGAGAGACGCGGACAGCCGAGTTGTCATGAAAAATTCGGTGCTGCTACTGCGATTTTAGCCGGAGATGCGCTGATTACCAAAGCGATGGAAGTTCTCACAGATATCAAAAACAACAAAATCGCTCTCCAATGCGTTATGATTCTTACCAGAGCTATGTCCACCCGTGGAATGATAGGTGGTCAGGTAGTCGATATCATCTCAGCTAAGAAGAAGGTGAATGTAAATACCTTGAGATACATTCATATGCGCAAGACCGGCGCACTGTTGCAAGCTGCTACGGAAATGGCTTGCTCTTTCGGTAATGCAGAAGAGAATCTCACTATCACATTAAATAACTATGCTCTCAATTTGGGCTTGGCATATCAGATAGTGGACGATATCCTCGACGAAGTCGGTAGTTTCGAAGTGTTGGGCAAAGAACCGGGAGAAGATATCAGAAATAGTAAATCGACCTATCCGGCGCTTATCGGACTGGAGAAATCTAAGAAAACAGCAGAAAAAATGTTGCGAGACTCTCATAATTTGGTTAAAAATATGCAAAACAACGATGTGTTGCTCGAATTCGTAGCAATGATAAAAGAAAGGCTTCCATAAAGATCATGCCGTTTATCACAATTATTCGTCCTGCAAATTGCATCTTTGCGGGACTTTGTATATTCGTCGGAGCCATACTTCATACAACTTTGGATGGTTTCTTGCCGGTACTTTTCGCTATCATTTCCGGTATGTTTATAGCTGCGGGTGGTTATGTGATAAACGACTACTTCGATATCCGTATAGATAGGATCAACAAACCAGAGCGTATGCTACCTTCGGGTAAGATAAAACCGAGAACCGCCCTCATATACGCCGGTGCATTCTTTGTGGTTGGTATCGTTCTCAGTCTATTTACCGGCAATGTTTACATTACTTTGATTGCAACCCTGAACTCGCTATTGTTGATCTTGTATGCCGGTTACCTGAAGAAAACCTTTCTGATAGGGAATATATTGGCCGCTTATGCAGCTGCTTCTACTTTCATCTACGGTGGACTGAGCAACGATAATCTCAGAAACAGCATTGTTCTTGCTATCTTTGCTTTCCTGTTTACACTATTGAGAGAATTTATAAAAAGTGCCGAAGATCGAAGGGGAGATGCCATTTACGAAGCCAAAACGATTAGCGTCGTATTAGGTGAAAAGAAAACGATAATGCTATCTTTCCTGCCGGTTGCTGGCATAGTAATCTATAGTATAATTTTGTACATCCAAGAAGTTTTGAGTATGAGAGCTTTTTTTTTATTCATGGTTTTGATAACTGTGCCTTTGATTGTGGCATTGGTACAATTACTGAATCACTCCACCAGAAACCGCTATGCCAAAACTTCCCTTTTTCTTAAAATTGAAATGCTAATTCTGTTAATAATATTAATATGGTAAAGAATTATGAAAAAGAAAATTTATGAAAAGATTTGTGCGTTGATAAAGAATAATCCATTATACTGCTGTCTTTTGGATCCGGACAAACTCAGTTTGAAACAAGCGGAACAAAAGGCTAAGACCTGCGAAGACAACGGAGCTGACCTGCTTTTTGTAGGTGGCAGCATCATGCTGCACAACAACTTCGACAAAAGTTTGCAAACGATCAGAAACAGTGTCTCTATCCCGGTTATCATTTTCCCCGGTATCTTTGATTTCGTCAGTCCAAATGCCGATGCTCTCTTATTACTATCGGTGCTATCTAGCAGGAATCCACAGATGCTTATCGGAGAGTCAGTTCGTGCTGCACCATTGATTAAACATTACGATCTGGAAGCCATTCCAACAGGATATATTCTGATCGAATCCGGTAATCTTACATCTGTTCATTTTATGAGTGGTGGGATGCCCATCCCGCGAACAAAGATCGATATAGCATTGGCACACGCGCTTGCCGGCCAATATCTGGGTATGAAACTGATCTACTTCGATGCCGGTAGCGGCGCCAAATATGCGATCAGCGACGAAATGATTAGCAAAGTAAGGAAGGAAATAGAAGTTCCGCTCATATTGGGGGGCGGAATCAGAAGTCCTGAGATAGCAGCTCAAAAAGCACAGGCTGGTGCTGACATCGTAGTTACCGGTGATATTCTGGAAAAGAATTTTGATCCGAGTTTGATCCGCGCCTTCGCTGATGCGGTTCATTCGGTTAAAAGGTCATGATAGATATTCATACTCATATTTTGCACGAATGCGATGATGGCGCTCTCGATCTCGATACATCGTTGCGGCATTTGGAGATTCTGGGGAAAAACGGAATTACCGACCTTTTCCTTACTCCCCATAATATCCAAAACTCAGACATGTTTGCAGACCGACTCACTGTCAGAGTAAAATTCAAACAATTACTCAATGCCATGAAGGAGCAGGGTATTCGGATACAAGTTCACCTTGGTGCTGAAGTTTATCTCGATTCTCAGAGATTTGATCCGAATATTATTAGCGATTCAGCTTTGGGAGATTCCGATTATATCTTAGTTGAGACCTCCATGAACGATATTGAAGAAAACATTTATATGCTTCTCTATGATTTGGTCATAAGCGGTTACAGACCTATATTGGCACATCCGGAAAGATATTCTTATGTCATAGACAATCCGGAAATAGTACTCGATCTCATCCATAAAAATGTTTATATCCAAATCAATGCAGGCAGTTTGCTGGGTCACTATGGCAAAAGGAGTGAAAAGACCGCTTGGCATCTCATAGAACAGGGTTGGTGTCATTTCGTTGCTTCGGATACACATTGCCAAAATCCAAACTATACTTTACCTTACGCTGTCGATAAGATCGAACGACAAATCGATGAATATACCGCTCGGCTATTATCGACAACCAATCCTTCCTTTGTATTGAAGAATACACCGATCGATTACTTTTATCTTACGCAACAAGCAGAGCCTGTCGGGAATTCATTTTTTGATAAAATTAAAAAGATGTTGGGGAATTCATGAAAATTTTAATCACAGGAATTACCGGTTTTATCGGCAAAGAAACTGTGAATCAGATCTCCACTAAAAAGCATGAGATCACAGCATTGATCAGACCAAATACTGCTTCTCATCGTCTCGAAGGTATAGATAGCGATGTCCGGCTAGTAGAAATAGATTTGGCAAACACACGATCTTTGAAAGCCTATCTTACTGAAAACAGTTTTAATGCAATTCTTCATATAGGGGCGATTCGGGGCGGACGAAAATATAGCAAACAAACCTATTATAAAGTAAATGTGGATGCCACGGAACAGCTTATGATCAATGCTCAGCAAAATAAATCTAAGTTCATCTTCTGCTCGAGTGTTGGCGTTTTCGGTGCCATCCCGCCACAAGTTCCTGCCAATAACAAAACCGAAAGACAACCGGACACTTATTATCATTACACCAAAATCTATGCTGAGAAATTGCTACAAAAATACGTGCTTTATAATCTGAATGCAGCTATTGTTAGACCGTCCATCACTTATGGAGTAGGAGACTACGGTTTCCCTTATACCCTGATCAAGCTGATAGATAAGAAAATGCTCTTTCTGCCGAATAAAACAGTTTCGATCCATCTTGCTAATGTAGAGTTGGTTACAAGTGCCTTTATGAAACTATTAGATATGGATTATAAACCCGGTTCTGCATATAATGTTGCCGATAAAAACCCGGTGTCTCTGCAGGATCTGGCTGACTTTATCAATCAGGAGCTTCATAATAAATCTTATCCCAGAAATCGGCGTATTTCTCCGAAGATATTCCATTTTTTGGAGGAAACCACATCCAAACTGAATAGTGATTTGTGGAAAAACCGTTTTGCCCTGATTTCACACGATTGGTATTATGAAGTAGATCAGACTTATCAAGATCTGGGACTCAAACAAGTCGAAACGCTTCCGGCATTCAAATACGTCGTTCGCTGGTATTTGGATAGGAAAAGGAAAAGTTAACCGTGGCAATACCCATAATAGAGAGCTGGCAATCTTATTTCGAGCATATGGATGAAGGTTTGGGCTCTTCTTATGAGCGGATAATCCTCAACAGGAAACTGAATGAGATCGCCGAGACTTATGGGATCAAATCCGTATTGGAAACTCCGTGTTTTGGTTTTACCGGTATCTCCGGGATAAACAGTATCTCGATGGCACAAAATGGGATGCGGGTAACCATTCTCGACCACCATCGGCATAGACTCGAAAAAATCAAAAGAATGTGGGAAATGACCGATACAGAAGTCGAAGCGCTGTTTCATGAAAATTATAGCCAGCTTCCTTTTGAAGATGATTCTTTTGATATGAGTTGGAACTTTTCGGCTCTCTGGTTTGTGAAAAGCTTAGAAGATTTCCTCAAAGAGTTGGATAGGATAACAAAAAAAGTTATCTTCTTATGTGTACCAAACAGAAGTGGGCTTGGGTTCATTTCGCAGAGACTTTTAACGAAACAGCAAAACAAAACATATTGCTACGATAATATAAAGCCGAAAAAAATCATCCCAATATTGAAAAAATTAGCATGGGAGCAAGTCGAGTCGGATTATATCGATTGTCCGCCTTGGCCCGATATCGGTATGTCCAAAGAGGATTTTCTAAAAAAGTTCGGGTTAGGATCGGTAGTTGGAGAAAAGAAGGATAGTTTCTCGATTTTGGATTTTTATAGCGGCAAAGATCCGGAATTTGTGAACAAAATGCTGGCATACAGTTGGTTTGAGCAAAAGGCACCTGGCTTGGTCAAATTATTCTGGGCTCATCACCGTTATTATCTTTTTATAAAGAAAAAATAGTATGAGAAAGAAATTTTTGAATTGGCTATTGGGAATCCTAGCCGGCTTGATACTATTGTTTATCTGGTCGAGATTCATAGATTTCTCAGAGTTTGTTGCATATTTTCACAAATTTGATCTCACTTTGGTAGTTGTAAGTTCACTTATGTACGTACTTGCTTATCTACTCAGAAGCATACGATGGAAGATCATCATGGAACCGATAGTTAAATTGAGTGTTATCGATAGTTTTGCTATGTTTATGTCCGGTCTATTCATCAATTATCTCATCCCTGTAAGGGCAGGAGATGTAGCCAAGTCTGTCATCCTCAAATTCAAACGATCGGTTCATATTTCTTTGAGTCTGCCCACCGTGCTGATAGACAAGATTATGGATCTCTTTCCGATAATTATTATTCTCGTTATGCTACCTCTGATAACTATAAAAATGGATACGCGACTTTACATCATCATCATTGGCTTGTTTGTAATCTTTCTTGCCTTTATAGCTTTCCTTTACTATTCTACCAATCACAAAGAAAAAGCTTCCAAGTTCCTATTGTTCTTTTTGCATTTTATCCCTCATAAATACAGAGATAAATTTGCTTTCTTTTTTAGGAATTTCGTCACCGGTATGGCTATAATGCAACATCGAAACAAACACACATTTTTTGTGATCCTGCTAACGATTGCATCAGTTTTATCCGAAGCTGTGTATATTTATGCGGTGTTCAGAGCTTTTGGAGCCGAAGTTTCTTACCTCACTATCTTATTCGGATACACTCTGATGAACTTAACTTACATCTTACCTACTCCTCCGGCGCAAATTGGTTCAAATCAATTCATGTGGGTACTGATCTTCTCTTTCGCGCTGGGGATCAATGAAAACCTGACCGGTGCAGCAGTTATTTTTTCACATTTGCTTACCACAATATGGATCTTTTTGATCGGTACGCTATCGCTAATTTTCCTGAAAACCAATATAAAAGAAGTTATTACTAATAAAGTATCATTAATCAAGGAGTAACAATGAACGAAAAAGTAGAAACACTCGAGATGCTCGCAGATGCAAAAGAACAAATCCAAGAAGAGATTGGGAAAGTAATCGTCGGACAAAAGAAGGTGATCGAAGAATTCCTCATCGCTTTGTTTGCTAACGGACATTGCCTTTTGGAAGGTGTGCCCGGTTTGGCAAAAACACTTCTGATCTCTTCGCTTGCCAAAGCTTTGAATCTGAAATTCAGCCGAATCCAGTTCACTCCAGACCTAATGCCTTCCGATATCACCGGAACTGATATCCTGGCAGAAAGCAAAGTAGATGGAAAACGGTATTTTGAATACATCAAAGGTCCAATATTTGCCAATGTTATCTTGGCAGATGAGATTAACCGCACTCCCCCCAAAACTCAGTCTGCCCTACTGCAAGCGATGCAGGAATATCAGATTACTGCTGGGAATCAGACTTTCGATCTGGATCAACCATTTTTGGTGTTTGCGACTCAAAATCCGATCGAACAGGAAGGTACATATCCACTACCGGAAGCCCAATTGGACAGATTTATGTTCAATATAAATATAGATTATCCCTCTTGGGAAGAGGAGAAAGAGATTGTCCGGAAAACTACCGGTGAAAATATTCATCCGCTCAAACCGGTTTTGACCGCTGAGAAAATCATCGCCGTTCAAAAAGCAGTTAGAACTTTACCGGTTAGCGACCATGTTTTGGAATATGCAGTAAAACTCGCTCGTTCTACCAGACCACATTATGAAAACGCACCTGATTTTATAAAAAATTGGGTTAATTGGGGAGCAGGTCCTAGAGCTTCTCAATATCTGATCTTAGCTGCTAAGACCAGGGCTGCTTTGCACAACCGATTCTCTCCTTCGGAGGATGATATTAAAAAATGTGCCGAGATCGTAATGCAACATCGAGTCATCATTTCTTTCGCAGCAGAGGCAGAAGGATTGAAATCAAAAGATATTATAAAAAAATTGATCGCAGAATTGTAGATTTGATTTGCATTAAGATCAAAAATAATTATTCTATAATAAAGTTAATTAGTATTAATATTTGTGAGGTCAGGTATGGATATGAAAGTGGTATTGTTTTCCACACCAACCTGTGGCTGGTGTAGAAAATTGAAGGATTATCTAAAACAAAATAATATCAGATTTAAAGATGTGGATGTATCCAAAGATACAAAAGCAGCTCAAGATATGATGAGAAAATCTGGCAATACTGCTGTGCCACAAATGTGGATTAATAACAAACCAATAGTTGGTTTTGATAAGAATAAAATCGACGAAATGTTGAAAATTAAGTAATAGGGAGGTTGTAATGGAAAATTATGTAGAGAAGTTCGCCGAATTGAGCAATAAGTTATATCTTATCTGCTCCAGAAAAGAGATGATCAGAAGAAGATGTTTGAATCTCGGAAGAATGGAATGTGACCTGTTGCATTATCTTAATGCTATAGGCAAACCGGTATGTATGAACGATCTGGCTGTGGCTATGAAAGTATCTCATAGTCGTATTACTAGGATTATCGATACTCTGGTAAGAAAAAAATTGGTGCATAGATTCCCATCGAGAAGAGACAGGAGGAGTTGGCTTGCTCAGGTTACCAAAGAAGGAAAGAAAGCAAGCGATCAAACTACAGTAGATTTTCTCAATTTGCAAAAAGATCTCATCGAGAAATTACCCCAAGAGGAGATCGGTGATATTTTACATCATATCAATGTTTTTCTGAATGCCTATAATGAAGCATTGATGGAAAAGGAGAAAGCCAGTGGCAAGTAAGACTAAAGTTAAATGGAAAAATGATTTAACTTTCGAAGCCGAACTCGATGGACACAAATTCCATATTGATGCACCATTGAATGAAAGCAAAGATGACAAAGGTCCCCGTCCAAAAGGATTGCTCTTGGTTGCATTAGCCGGTTGTACCGGCATGGATGTGGTTTCTATCCTCAAAAAGATGAAAGTTGAAGGTTTTTCTTTTGAGATGGAAGTAACTGGTGAAATTGAGCAAGAATTTCCCAAACCATACCACACGATTAATCTTATTTACAAATTCGAGGGAAAAGATCTGCCCAAAGATAAAATTAAAAGAGCTGTTGAACTATCTGAAACTCGTTATTGTGGAGTGTCCGATATGCTCAAGAAAGCAGCAAAACTAAATTATGCTATTTATATTAATAATGAGGCGATATGATGAGATTAGCAAGCTTAACTATCCTATTGATACTATTAAGTATTCTACTAGTCAACCCTTTAATAGCTGAAGAAAAAGAAGAACTATGGTTAACTAATTTGGAAGCCGGACTGGAACGCTCAACAGAACAAGATAAACCTGTTTTGCTCTATTTTACCGGTTCAGACTGGTGTGGTTGGTGTATCAAGCTAACTGAAGAAGTGTTAGATACCGATCAATTTATAAGTTATGCCAAAGAAAACCTGATACTGGTAAAACTGGATTTCCCACGCTCGATCCAACAAGATGAAGAGACAGTAAGATATAACCGTAGCATTATGGAGAGATTTAATGTGCGTGGCTTCCCCACTTTATTTATCTTAGGCTCAGACGGCTCTGTAATAGCCCAAACCGGTTACCGGCAAGGAGGAGCAGAACGATATATCGAGCATCTGGAAAATCTAATGCGTTGATGCTCGCGGATATATTAATTTACCTTTTTTATAAACGGATTCGACATTGTTGGATCCAAAATGATAAGGTAAAAACTGATAACTCGGCATATCCATTATCAATATATCTGCTTGCTTGCCCGCTTCCAGACTTCCTAATGTGTCACCCCGCTCAATGGAATGAGCTGCATTTATCGTAGCCGCAGTTATAGCTTCTGCCGGAGTCATTCTCATTTGCAAACAAGCTAAAGTGATGATAAACTGCATACTATCGCAATTACAGCTTCCCGGATTATAGTCGGTAGCTAAAGCAACAGCTACATCATTTTCGATCATGTCACGGGCTCGGGCATAGGTTTTCATGCCTAAGCTAAATATCGTTCCTGGCAATAAAGTTGCTACAACTCCTGCTTCAGCCATAGCTCTGATCCCCTCATCAGAAGCAGCCCCAAGATGATCGGCACTCACAGCGCCCATTTCAGCTGCCAGTTTTGCTCCACCAATCGGTTTGATCTCATCTGCATGCAATCTCAGCTTGAAGCCTAGCTCTTTGGCACGTGTCAAAATCCGTCGGGATTGTTCTATCGAATAAACATGTTCTTCGGTGAATATATCACAATATTCAGCCAAATCTAGCTTCTGCACTTTCGGCATCATCTCTTCAAGTAAGATACGAATGTATTCTTCTCGATTCTCTTTGTATTCGGTTGGAAATTCATGTGCACCCATAAATGTAGTGATGATATCAACAGGCATCTCTCTCTTCAGGCGGTTGATTACCTTAAGCATTTTTATCTCACTATCAGTGCTGAGCCCATACCCGCTTTTCGCTTCGATAGTAGTAGTGCCAGTAGAGATCATTTTGGCGATTCTTTTGGAAGCAAAAGCAAACAAATCTTCCTCAGAAGTTTCTCGAACTGCATTAATACTTGCTCTGATACCTCCACCAGTTTGAGATATCTCCACATACGATTTTCCCTGGATGCGCATTTCAAATTCATTTTCTCTAGTATGTACAAATACAGGATGAGTATGCGGATCTACAAAACCGGGCATAACTACTTTACCACTAACGTCAATGATTTCATCTGCTTCATATTTGGCACATATATTATTGCTTTTCCCAACTGCCAGGATTGTGCCATTCTGCACAGCTACTGCTCCATCTTCAATTATTCCAAGTTCACTCATTTGTTTCCCCACTCGAGGAGTGGCTGAACCTTTTAAAGTTATCAACTGTTTTGCATTTTTTATGATTAAATCCACTTTCATTATTGTCCTCCTAATTGAATTTGATAACGATTACATTATCCGCTTTCTTCACGACTATTCTAATAAATTCATTTTGAGATAATAGTGTTATTAATCAAGGAAAAATTTCGTGTTGTTTGCACTTTTGTTGTTTTATATGCATTATGAATCAATAAAAAAAGGCTTATTGGAGTCGGCGACCTACTCTTCCACACTGTTTCCGGTGCAGTACCATCGGCGCTGGTGAGCTTAACTTCTGTGTTCGGTATGGGAACAGGTGTATCCTCACCGCTATAGCTGTCTCCAATAAGCCATCTATCAAAAATAGATGTGAGATAGAGAAAAAAGATAATAATAAGGCGATCGATTTATTAGTATCACTCGGCTAAGTTCATTACTGAACGTACACCTGTGACCTATCAACGTTGTAGTCTTCAACGAATCTGATAGGGAAATCTTCTTGAGGGTGGCTTCCCGCTTAGATGCTTTCAGCGGTTATCCATGCCAAACTTAGCTACTCGGCTATGCAACTGGCGTCACAACCGATACACCAGAGGTTTGTCCGCACCGGTCCTCTCGTACTAAATGCAGCTCCTCTCAAATTTCCTGCGCCCACGAAGGATAGGGACCGAACTGTCTCACGACGTTCTGAACCCAGCTCGCGTAACTCTTTAATCGGCGAACAGCCGAACCCTTGGGACATTCTTCAGCCCCAGGATGAGTTGAGCCGACATCGAGGTGCCAAACACCACCGTCGATATGAACTCTTGGGTGGTATCAGCCTGTTATCCCCGGAGTACCTTTTATCCTTTGAGCAACGACCCTTCCATACAGAGTCGCCGGATCACTAAGACCTGCTTTCGCATCTGCTCGACCCGTCAGTCTCGCAGTTAAGCTCCCTTATACCTTTACGCTCTTTGGCTGATTACCAACCAGCCTGAGGGAACCTTTGTGAGCCTCCGTTACATTTTAGGAGGCGACCGCCCCAGTCAAACTGCCCTCCAGACAATGTCCCCCGAATTCTAATCGGGGTTAGTAATCCAATATCGTAAGGGTGGTATTTCAACGTTGGCTCCACGGCAACTGGCGTCACCGCTTCATAGCCTCCCACCTATCCTACACATACCATATCAAATCACAATGTCAAGATGCAGTAAAGGTTCACGGGGTCTTTCCGTCCGTTCGCGGGTAGGCGGCATCTTCACCGCCAATTCAATTTCACCGAGTCCCTGGTTGAGACAGTGCCCAAGTCGTTACACCATTCGTGCAGGTCGGAACTTACCCGACAAGGAATTTCGCTACCTTAGGACCGTTATAGTTACGGCCGCCGTTTACTGGGGCTTCATTTCAGAGCTTTGCCTTACAGCTAACCCCTCCACTTAACCTTCCAGCACCGGGCAGGTGTCAGTCTATATACTGAGGCTTACGCCTTTGCATAGACCTGTGTTTTTGATAAACAGTCGCTTGGGCCTCTTCACTGCGACCCCCTCTCGCTCATAGTGTATAACTATTCACGATATCGGGGCACCCCTTCTCCCTAAGTTACGGGGTCAATTTGCCGAGTTCCTTAACCAGAGGTCTCTCGAACACCTGAGGATACTCTCCTCGCCTACCTGTGTCGGTTTGCGGTACTGTCTCTGATATCGCATCGATTAGAAGCTATTTCTTGGCAGCGTTATAACCGGACTTGTGAGCTTAAAGCTCTCGTCCCATGCCTCGACTTTAATGACATCCGGATTTGCCTAAATGTCAGTCTACACATGTTCAACGGGACGTCCAACACCCGTCTCCGGAGCAACACTGCGTCACTCCATCTCTTGATATCAGAGGTTCAGGAATATTAACCTGATTCCCATCAGCTACGCCTTACAGCTTCGCCTTAGGGGCAGACTTACCCTGAGCAGTTTATCTTTACTCAGGAAACCTGAGGCTTGCGGTGTGCAGGTTTCTAACCTGCATTATCGTTACTCATGCCGGCATGGTCTCTTCCAGACGCTCCACCACACCTCACAGTATGGCTTCTGTGCAACTGGAATGCTCTCCTACCTACAGCACCCATTTTTAATTTCAACTAAACATCTTCCACATTTTGTGAACCTTTTATCCTATTCATAAGATGATGGCGGGAACGTCCGTCTTGTTTCAGTTTACGCTCTCGTTCTTGTGCATCTTCTTTCGATAAATAGGATTCATAGTAGATTAATTTCCAATAACCTGTTCCTGTATAACCATTATGATTATTATGATGTTGTCTCATGCGTCGTTGCAAGTCATTCGTATAACCTATATAATGTTTTCTGCTCTGCTCTTCTTGCAATAAATAAACATAATACATTCTTTCTCCTATTATGGAATGTTACATTAAAATTAAAAATAGGTGCTGTACCGCGGCTTCGGTAATATGCTTAAGTCCCGATCATCTTCGGTGCATTATCACTCGACCAGTGAGCTATTACGCACTCTTTAAATGATGGCTGCTTCTAAGCCAACATCCTGGCTGTCTGAGCAATAAAACATCCTTGCTCACTAAGCATATATTTGGGGACCTTAGCCGTCGGTCTGGGTTGTTTCCCTCTCGCGTATGAAGCTTATCCCACATACGCTGTCTCCAATGAAACAAGTTATGGCATTCGGAGTTTGATTGGGTTCAGTAAGCTGGTATGCCCCCTAGCCCATTCAGTGCTCTACCTCCATAACTCTATCATCAGGCTCTGCCTAAACAGTTTTCGGAGAGAACCAGATATCTCCTGGTTTGATTGGCCTTTCACCCCTACCCACACCTCATCCACCGATTTTTCAACATCGGTTGGTGCGGTCCTCCATCACGTGTTACCGTGACTTCAACCTGGACATGGGTAGATCACCAGGCTTCGGGTCTATTCCTATCAACTATATTCGCCTGATTATGACTCGCTTTCGCTACGGATTCGCAACTATATCGCTTCTCCTCGCTGATAAAAATAACTCACCGGCTCATTATGCAAAAGGCACGCGGTCATACCGCACTTACTTTGAAAGTCTCACTAAGTTTATACTCTTCCAAAGTAAGTGCGGCACTCCCACTGCTTGTATGCATACGGTTTCAGGGTCTATTTCACTCCCCTCCCGGGGTGCTTTTCACCTTTCCCTCACGGTACTAGTTCACTATCGGTCACTACATATATTTAGCCTTACGTGATGGTCCACGCGGATTCAACCAGGATTTCTCGTGTCCCGGCCTACTCGGGTGCTTACTCGTAAATATAAAACCATTTAAACTACGGGACTTTCACCCTCTGCGGTTGAGCTTTCCAACTCAATTCGTCTATGAATTCATATCTACTTTGTTGTAAGTCCCACTACCCCCCACACCTACTTTAATCACTATCAATAATATCTTACCGATACGCAATTAAAGTAGGTGCGGGGTTTAGGCTCTTTCCCGTTCGCTCGCCGCTACTTAGAAAATCGTTCTTACTTTCTCTTCCTGCGCTTACTTAGATGTTTCAGTTCAGCGCGTTTGCCCCTGACCACTAAATTATATATACATCCGCTTCTATATCATCTCAAACGCCAATATAAATAATTTAGTGGTCAGGTGACTACCTATCACGGTAGCCGGGTTGCCCCATTCGGAGACCCACGGGTCTAAGCTCGCTTACAGCTCACCGTGGATTTTCGCAGTTAACCGCGTCCTTCTTCGCTATGTAGTGCCTAGGCATCCACCGTATGCACTTTATACCTTATTATCCTCTTTTGTGTTCTCTATCTCACACTTCTATGTCTTTATAATGATCATTTGATAAATGGTGGAGAATATCGGGTTCGAACCGATGACCTCCGCCTTGCAAGGGCGGCGCTCTCCCAGCTGAGCTAATTCCCCACACTGGTGGGCCTGGGCTGATTTGAACAGCCGACCTCACGCTTATCAGGCGTGCGCTCTAACCAACTGAGCTACAAGCCCATATCAAATCACAATATATTAGGTACCGAGAGAGACGCGAGGTATTAGTCAGTTTGATTTATTCTCCTTAGAAAGGAGGTGATCCAGCCACACCTTCCGGTACGGCTACCTTGTTACGACTTAGTCCCCCTTGCTGATCACAC
>Ga0334896_1000683_pt1 | contig 36264 bp, 26 predicted proteins | sample GraSluR3_MG_8_FD_207734 | JGI IMG/M metagenome (GOLD analysis project Ga0334896, IMG submission 207734) | Sludge microbial communities from methane-producing bioreactor in Wageningen University, Netherlands - Granular Sludge_27_06-R3 | ecosystem: Engineered > Bioreactor > Anaerobic >... | reverse complement strand
ATTCTGATAAATATCGCCAGGGAATACTTATTGAATGAAATGTATCCATTAAACCATTAGAAATACTCCCCATGCAAATACATCTACTATTTTTGTTAGTAATTGATTAATATCTTTTTCTGAATCTTATATCATAATAGCCAATCAGCCCATTTTTGTTTTCTTCACCAAAAAATAAATTTCAAAGTAAATGAGACATACTGGGCCTATATTTCGATTTTCTGCATGTTTTCTCTATCAGATTTTCACCTCCTCTATTTAATGGTCTTTCATAATATACTCCTGGCTATATTATTTTGGATTTAAACCCCATAATTTAAAAGAAATAACCTGATAAAAACCCTCCAAAAAATGTAATTACATACGGGAGTCCTCTGGATCTAACTCTTTGTCAGGGTTGTTGATATTCTCTGCCACTTTATTAGATCCAATTTTCTGATTCTTGTGAGAGTAGTTGATCTAATACGGTCATTTTAATGGATTTATTAAACTATCAGAAGAATTTTAAGAACTAATTATCTAATGGAATATTTGAATATAATGGAATATTTGAATAAAGATTTTTTACATAAGCCATAGAAAGATTATATAGAACTAAAATAGAACAGTATTAACTATATTTTAGTTTTATTTATCACAATTTACAGTCGGAGTGGAAGAATGAACTGGACTGAAGACTTAAAAAGAAAAATTAATGATAGATCAGTTGTTGTAGGAATTCTAGGATTAGGTTATGTTGGTTTACCTCTGGCAGTGGCATTTTCCCGAAAATATGAAGTTGTGGGCTTCGATAAAAATGAAGATAAAATAAAGTTATTAGAAGAAAATAAATCATATATAGAAGATATTCAAGATTCTGAAATCAATTTAGAAAATTTACATCCAACAACGAGTTATGAAAAATTAATCCATTGTGATTTTATAATAATTACTGTTCCCACACCATTAAGAGCAGATAAGAGTCCTGATCTTTCATATATAGAAATGGCTGCCGAAATTATTGGTGAAGTGCTAAAAAGGGGACAATTCATTATATTAAAAAGCACTACTTTCCCTGGGACAACAGAGGAATATTTAATACCCATTCTTGAAGAAAAAAGTGGTTTAAAATCTATCAAGGATTTTGGAGTTGCTTACTCACCGGAAAGAGTAGATCCCGGGAATAAAAAATACAAAATCGAAAACACACCAAATGTCGTGGGGGGTTTGACTCCCGAATTTACAGAAATCTGTGCCATGCTTTATAAGGATGTGACAAAGGAAATTGTTAAAGTTAGTGATTGTAAAACAGCGGAAGCTGTTAAAATGATTGAAAATATTTTTAGAAATGTAAATATTGCATTAGTAAATGAATTATCACTAATTTTTGAAAAAATGGACATAGACATTTGGGAATCGATCGATGCTGCTAAGACTAAACCCTATGGGTTTATGCCATTTTATCCAGGGCCTGGCGTAGGTGGACATTGCATACCCTTAGATCCTTATTATCTTTCATATCGTGCGAAACAATTTGGTGTAATCCCCCGGTTTATTGAAACAGCTGGAGAAATTAATGATTTTATGCCCATACATACAGTTAATTTAGCTAAACAAGGATTACTAAAAGTTGGGAAAAAAATAAGAGGATCAAAAATTCTCATAATGGGCCTTTCATATAAAGGAAATATCAGTGATACTCGTGAATCTCCTGCAGCAAATGTTATTGAAGAACTTAAAAAAAGGGGTGCAGAAATAAAAGTTCACGACCCTTATGCAAAATGTATAAATACAAAATTTGGTCATTATTATTCCGAAAATTTGGATGATAGTATTAAATGGGCGGAATGCGCATTAATTATAACTAATCATGAAGATTATATCGGCCAAAAGTCATTGCTAAAAGAATTATATGAAGATAATATAGTGATAGTAGATTCAAGGAACATATTCTATTCTAATTCTAAATATAAATCAGATAATCTAGATCTGAATTACATAAAATTGTGATATAACTTTGAGAAGATGTGGAAATAGTTGAGATAATATACTAATTTTTCCCATAAATCCACATAACAATCTATAATCTTAACAACAGGTATCCAATGAATTCCGTTCAAAAAATGGCAAAAAATTTGGGATTTTCCAGTATTGCCCAAATTGTAGTTTACTTTTTAGGTTTTTTATTTGCAATATACTTAGCCAGAACATTAGGTGAAGCAGGCTATGGTCAATATAGCTTTGTTTTAGCATTTACAACTTTGTTCACAACATTCGCAGATATTGGAATGAACCAATATCTCATCAGAGAAATTGCAAGAGATAAAAGTCTTTATGGAAGTTATGTTTCAAACATCTTCACAATAAAAGTAGCATTATCATTTTTTACGCTTGGATTAATAGTTTTGGTTATTAATTTAATGGGTTATCCTGAAAATGTCAAAAATTTAGTTTATATTTTTGGAATTTACATTATTCTTAGTTCTTTTATTGCTACCATGAGTGCTATATTTCAGTCTTTTGAAAGAATGGATTTTTCATCTCTTATCACAATTATGGAAAAAATTATTATAATCGTAATAGGAGTGTTAGTGTTATCGATTGGATATAGTTTAATTGAATTAGCATATGGCTACATTTTAGCAAGTATTATGGGAATGGCTGTTGGTTTATTTTTCCTTGTTAAAAAAATTGACAGAAAAATGGGAAAAATCGATTTATCATCATGGAAAAAAATCATTTATCCATCATTACCTTTTGGGCTTAACGGTTTATTTGCAGTACTTTATTTCCAGATCGATTCTGTTTTACTTTCTTTTTTAAAAAATGATGTGGCGGTTGGAGTTTATAATGCTGCATACAATCCCATACTAGCTTTAGGAGCAATTTCTACGAATATATTCATGCCAGTAGTTTATCCAATGATGTCAAGGTATTTTACATCATCAAAGGATACATTAACAAAATTAACAGAATTATCAACAAAGTATTTACTTATAATAGGTTTACCATCGGCTATTGGATGTTTTGTTCTTGCTAAAGAATTTATTACCCTATTTTATGGTTCTGAATACGCTAATTCAATCATTGCATTTCAGATTCTTGCATTTTTTATCCCAGTTAGGATTTTGAACAGTATAACCGGGACATTGTTATCATCCATAAACAAACAAAATTTAAGAATGATCGGTGTGTTGGTTGGTGCATTTTTTAATATTTTAATTAATTTAGTATTAATACCATTATTCAGTTATGTTGGAGCCAGTATTGCAACTGTCTTATCTGAATTATTGTTATATCTTGTGTTTATTTATTTCATTAATAAGTATCACAGTAGAATAAATTCGGGAAAGTACGTAATTAAGCCATTAGTTGCATCTATTATTATGGGAATTGTTTTATTCTATTTGAATACATTTAACTTATTTACAAACATATTACTTCTAAAAATATTAATTTTGGTAAGTATAGGAAGTTTAATTTACTTTATATGTTTAATATGCCTTAAAACATTTACAAATGAGGATAAGTATATATTTAAACAGTTATTAAGAAGATTTTGACTCTTAAATAAAGTAGGCAGGATAAAAATATGAAGAAAACACCCAATGTGCAAAAAACAAAAAATTTAAATTTGTGCATTTCTTGTGAAATGTGTTCTATAATTTGTCCAGAGAATGCAATTAAATTCACATTTATAAAGGGACAATTCCTCCCCGATGTTGACAAAAATTGCACATCTTGCGGGAAATGTTTACTAATTTGTCCAGGTATTGATATAGATCCTTTTAATTTGCGAAAAGAATCCAATATAACAAAAACCTCTCTCGATAATGGGGGAAAATATCTAAATACGTATACAGCTTATAGTAAACGTTCTAAAATTAGGGAAAATTCTACTAGTGGGGGCATAGTAACTGATTTAATTATAAATCTAATTGAAGATCAAGAATATGATTCTGCGTTTGTTCTGCCATTTGAAACCTTCCACTATAAACCAGTAAGGCTTACGGAAATTAGTGCGAAAGAAAATATCTGTAATTCGGCAAAGTCTAAATACATCCCAGTTTCAGCGTTTAATATTCTTAAAACACTCGAAAAGAAAGAAAATGAAAAATACATAATAGTTGCAACACCTTGTATTATCAAGGGTCTATTGAATTATTTAGAAATGAGAAAGATCTCCAGAGACAATCTATTGTTTATTGGTCTTTTTTGTGATAGGACACTAAATTATAACATATTAAAATATTATGAAGATTCATTTAAAGAAAAAGATGAAAAAATATCCCTATTTGAATTCAGAACTAAAGAAAAAAGTGGATGGCCAGGGAATTCTAAAATAATTTTTGATTCCGAAAGAGAATTGATTATTAATAGTAGTATTAGAAAACAGTCCAAGGAATATTTTCAATTAAACCGATGTTTATTCTGTTTGAACGGGAAATTAAATCCATTATCGGATATTTCTGTAGGGGATTGCTATTTAAAAGAAGAAAAAGATACTGCGGGCAAATCAAATATTATTATTCGAACAAAAAAAGGGCAAGATATTTTTAATAAATATTCTAAATCAATTAATAGTAAAAATACGGAATATAAGAAAATTGTTGATTCTCAAGGTTTAGATGAAAAGAAAAAAAATTGGATTTATGTTAAATTATTTTCAGATATCCATAATCTTTATCCAGATTTTAAAATGGATAAAAAATACAACAAAGAACTTAAAAAAATGCTAAAAACACAAAAACACATTGAATGGGGTGAAAATTATCAAATTTACAAAATTAAAACTTCATTAGTATATAACAAATTTTTGAGAAAAATTAATTTATATGGAAAACTTTCAGCTACGGTTATTGTACTCGGAATGAATATTTTTAAAGATCTTATTTTATCACCATTCCAAAAAAATGTGAATCTAAAATCAACCAAAAATAATATTGTAATTATTGGAGGTGGCCTCCATAATAAAGGAGCCCAAGCAATGACGTTCACAACTGTTAACGAGTTGAAAAAGAAATTTCCATATAAAAATATTTACTTGTTTTCAGAACTTGATTATCATAGAAATAAAAATGAAAAAGATATTTATAACTTCAACATATCGCCATGGAACCCTGAAATTAAATCTAGGATCCTCGGTTTACCAAAAAGTTTGGAATTAGACCTTCTTAATGTTACAAATGATGATAATTCAGTTCAAAATTTAAAAAAAATACTCAAAGATACAATTATGTTCATTGATATAAGTGGATACAGGCTATCTTCACTGGGTTTTGTGACTTCATTAGACTATTTATTGGATATAATGGTAGCAAAAAAATTTTCCGCACCATACATAATTTTACCTCAATCTATAGGGCCATTTGACTACCCTTCAAAATATAGTTTCATTAAGTTTTTGATTAAATTTTATTTAGAATATCCAGAAATCATTTTTGCGAGAGAAGAAGAAGGAATAGAATGTTTAAAGAAAATGAATCTAAAAAATTTTGAAAAAAGTCAGGATATTGTTTTAGATAGAGTCGATGATTACGATTTATATAAAATATATAACAAGAAAATCCATATTAAGACAATTCATCTGGAAAAGAATTCTATTGGAATCATACCAAATCAACGAGTATTTGACAGAGAAAAGGAAGATGTGTTATATTCCCATTACAAAATGTTAATAAACACTTCCCTTAAAGCCGGGAAGACTGTATACATCTTAAGACATTCATATGATGATTTAGAAATATGCGAAAATATTAAAGAATTATTTAGTAAAAACAATAGAGTCATCTTATTAAATGATGATTTTAATGCAATAGAACTAGAACTTATTTTGAAACAATTCGATTTTATTATAGCATCACGATATCATTCTATTATTCATGCTTATAGAAATAGTGTCCCTGCATTAGTTATTGGATGGGCAACTAAATACTATGAACTGTTAAAAAGTTTTGACCAACTTGATTATTTTATTGATGTGAGAAAAGGGATTTATAATCAAGAGTTAAATAATAAAATTAAGCTATTATTAATGGATAGTGAAAAAGAGAAGTTTAAAATTAGAAAAATGGCCAATGAAAACAAAAAAGATATCTTTGATATCATTGAATCAGTCCCCCGCTAGAAAATTAATAATTTAATTAAATCATTAATTTGGATTAAAGAGTATCATTGAACCTCCATTATCATAAATAGTATCATAATTATTAGTATAATTAGTTTTATCAATTAATTTTTTGTTGCTACCCCAAACAAATGTTCCTTGAATATTTTTAGTTCTTAAGTATATGTACCCATTAACAATATCCTTTATTTTGAGACTCTCTTCATCAACAGATCCAAAAGGTCTATTACCCTGGCTAAATAACCTGTACATTCCCATATGATCTGCACGTATTTTAAATTTAGCACCTCTATAGCTGCTAAGCCATTTTGCGCCGGAAGATTCTCCATCTGTCACATATAATTCAGAATATGCGTCAACATTCGAATTTAAAAGGACAGACTTGTTTTCACCAAGCAGATTATAGGTAAACCCACTTACGCACAAGAAATAGGGTATTAATATTAACAAAATCAAAATCACATATTTATTAGATGAAATCTTTACGTGTGAGATTATGTTTTTTCGGAATATTTTATTTAACAATTTATCCACTGATTTATAGAGAAAAATAACACCAATTACGAAAAATAAGGACAAATATGTAGAAGTTAACAAATATAATCTATCTATACTATATGCATTAGCAACGTAAGGAAGTATAACCATCAAAGCTAAGATAAATACTGATATAAAGGCCATTATATAAAATTCAAAATCAATTCTACGTTTTAAGAAAAATAATTGTGGAATATTATCATCTGTATCAAATAAGATAATTTTGTTCCTATAAATTAACACCCCTAAAACACCCACTATTATACAAGCAATAAGGATCCATGAAAAAATAAACTCTACTTGGGATGCTATACCTTTAGTTAATATGCCCTGCCCTGCTATTGCTTGAACTTGTGTGCTTCTACTTTCTGAAACAAAAAAGTTGAATAAAACATTGCTAAAAGTAGATTGTACAAAATTGACTCCATTACTAAAAGCTTTTTGAGTAATTTGTGCATACCAACAAAAAATTATTGTAAAAAATAGTATTAAGAGATTTACTGTCGATAATTGCTGAATTGAACCTTTAAAAGACCATAAATCTAATTTCTTAGATAATAATGTTACAACAAATACAAGTACCAAAATAATAAAGAATATATATGAAGTGGAATAATGTGACAAAACACATGCTACCATAAATAGGATAAATAGAATTCTTTTTTTCATAATCTGTATTCTATCACTGAAAAAGACCAATATTGCCAACATAAAAAAGAGTATGGCCAGGTTAGTTCTTGGATTAGTTTCAGCTGCGAAGAAGCTTGATTGGGCTATGAAAAAAAATGCTGCCAAAAATGCATATTCTTTTTTAATATATTTATTCGATATTAAATATATCAGAATCGGTGCAATAGAAAATAAAAAGACAAATAAATATTTGAACAAAATTTCTGGATTTAAATTTAACATTTTTTGATATATGGTCGGTAACAATGAGATTGCAAGACAAGCATCAAGTATACTATTTCCCCTAATACTCCAATGATTGTTAATTAGAGTATTATAGAAAAGATTGTATTCAAAGTGAATATCAACACCTATAATATGACTCGATCGTGAACTCATTAGTAAGAGAACTGAAAGCCCAATTAAAAATAGAAATAAAGGATATAATTTTTTAGGGAATTTATCTTTAAAATACAAAATAAAAAAGACATATAATGGTATGGCCAAAAATAAAAGCATTACTAATATTCCATTTTCAGTATTCTCTAAAAACAAGGTTCCTGCTATGCTAAGTAAAATTAAATTAAGTGCAAACACGATTAAAATCCATTCCTTTTTTGTTATATCAATGTGGGGAATTGTATAAAAATGGTCTTTGTTCAATAAATGGTTCACACCCAACATAACAAAAAACACTATGTTAAAACAAAGCAATAAAAGATTTATCGACAATGAATTATTGTATCCCATGAAAAGGACTATTGAATTTATAAATAGTCCAAATAACATCACAAAAGATAAACTGATTCCCACAATTATAACCAGTTTTTCTGTAAAATTTATGCTGTGTAATCTAAGCATGCTAGAAATTAGTAATCCTGGAATTAATGTGAGGAAAATAAATGTTAAAATCTCTCTCAGAATAGGTATATCCAAAAGTACTGAGATATCCGTAATAAATATGAAGAGCAAGATAATAATTAAAAATTTATTAGAACTTACATTATTACTTATCATTAATTCACCTTAATATTTTTCTTATAGAATCGATCATTTTCCTCTGCCAATCAAAGCTAAAAATATCTTTACGCTTATTACATAAAGTAACAATATTATCACGAGATTCTTTATTTTTAAAGAAATCAATAATCTTCAATTCCAATTCATGACTTTTGACATTAAATAATAAATCATCATACTTAAGAACCTCCGGTATGCCTCCTACATTTGAACCAAAAACAGGCGTTCCAACATAAAGAGCTTCAAAAATCACAAATCCGAAGGCTTCAGATAATGATGGTATAACCATCAAATCAAAACCTCTGATGTAAGGGAAAGGATTGGTTTGGTATCCTGCGAATACTACACTATCTTTTAAGTTTAATTCTTCGGTGGTTTTAATAAATTTTTCTCGGTCAGGCCCATCACCCACCAGAACCAGAGTAACATCTGGTAAAATTTTTTTAACAACACTAAAAGCTTTTATTAGATGATTTATACCTTTAGCCTCAGACATAGCTCCAACAAATCCTATGATATTTTTATCAGAATACCGTACAATTTTTTCATCGGAAGTTAGATTGAGCAGACGAGGAGTGATCCCATTGTAAATAACATCAATTTTATCATCATTTTCATAGTTCAATCTCTTTAAAATATCATCTTTGTTCTTTTTAGATAGAAATATCACATAATCTGACTTTATCACAGCGATCTTTTCAACCAGAGAAACGAATTTAATTGTAATGGTTCTAAGCAACTTTTTATCCTTATAATCCACTTTTACAATTGAAACATAATCCGAACGAAAACAGGTAATTAATTTAGTTTTTGGGTTTAATAGTTTGAATACAACGCCCATCATCGACTCCAATGGCGAAAACCCCAAAATAAAATCAATGTTTGTTTTTTTATTAATGGAAAGCATTACAAAAAATGCCTGAATGAAAAATGGTAGGAACATAAGGGGAAATTTAATTCCACGCACTCCGTAGTGGGTTAATGTTTCCCTCTTAATATTTGAAAATCCTTCAGGGGATATGTGGTGTACATTCCACCCCTCATCCAAAAATCCATTGATGAGGGTCATGTACCTATCATAAGCGCCCCCCATACGGCTGTTATCCTGGTTGGTTATCTGTAAAGTTAAAACATTCATAGAAAGCCTCAAAGTAAAATTTAGATATTTTTATATAATTCTTCCAATTTATTAGATAATATATGCCAGTTAAACTTTTCTTGGACTAAATTTTTTCCATTTTCACTGAATTTATGGCTTAAATCATCATCAAATAATATTTTTATTATACACTGGACAATATTTTCATCATTGGCAATAAAACCTACATCCTGAATCCATTCAAGTTTATCAGCTTTATCAGTAGTTACAATAGGAGTTCCACAGGCACAAGATTCAAGAAAAGTTATAGGGAAACCTGAAAAGTGAGGAGTAACAAAAACATCTGCATCGATATAAGCCTCTAATTTGTCTGAAGTGTAAAGTGGTCCTGTGAATAATATTTCATCAGTCAAATCAAGTTCATCAGTTAAAACTTCCAAGTCATTCAAAAAGCCATCATCTGGACCGGCAATAACTAATTTAACATTCTTAATATCCATTGTTATTTTATTAAATTGTTTAATTAATATGTCTATACCTTTACTTTTATTCAATCTGCCTAAATACAATATAACTTTTTCATTGTCCCGAATATGAAATTTACGTTTGAATTCACCTTTTTGAGGCAGTTTACGAAAATCATCCAAATTTATGCCGTTTGGGATAATCGCTATTTTATCTGGAGAGATGCCCATTTTACAATATTCTTCAAATTCCGTTTCATTTAAAGCAATAGCTTTATTAGCATCATGCAAGATATTGAAGCCCCATAAACGATCGAATAGTTTCTTAAACAAGCTTTTAGAAAAATATCCAATAGATCCATGTGCTTGAATAATATAAGGAATTCCATATTTTTTTGAATAATGATGAATGATTACTGCTAATATAGTTCGGTGCTCATGAACATGGATAACCTCAAAATTTTTAATATCTTTTCTTGCAATCCAAAACATGTAATAAGGATTCGTGATTTTAAACCTAGATTTCAGTATCTTGAACATGTTTTTAAAATAATACACTTTAATTCCATAAATATCTTGAGAAATTCTGTTATTTCCTATTAATCCATCACAACCATCAGTTGTGTAAACAGTTACATGATCACCATGATTAACAAATTCTTTCGAAATTTCGTATACAACCCTAACAACACCCCCTGAAGCAAGACAGGGATAAAAAGATTGGCATACTTGGAGAATTTTCATTAATTATCACCAGAAATTCTAAATAATTTAATTTCAATACTTGCGAATTTAGTCATTAGACATTTTAAGATTGATTTAGATGATAAAACAGCATGTAAATATACGAAAATCGCCCTTAAATAATTTTTAAGAGCTGGTTTTTGGAACGAAGTGTGGTAAATTGGAACAGGTTTGCCAAATAGCTTGCGTATTGAAATACGGGCGCAAATATCCCTTTTTTTGGATTCCATCATGAAACCTGACTTTTTCACTAGTTCAGAGCTTAAACTAGTCAAATGAATTTGTTTTTCGTTTAATGCTTTAGATAATAATAAATTTACATTTTTATTACGTGCAATAACAATTGATTGGCCTTTATTCTCGGTTTCCACTATTTCAGGAATCCAAGGATCTCCAAATGACATATCTGATAATTCTGCTGTTAAATCTGGGCAAAAAAGACATCTGAAAATGGTATTAATCCAAAGAGTATGTTGTGACAGAGCTTCAGAAAATGGGATTCTTTTAATTTCACCATTTTTCAATTTTATTATCATATTTCCAGGCCAACCATCCCCTCGGTAATTAATTTCGCGAACTTCCTCTTTTTTAATATTCCATTTATTTAAAAGAGAGTCAGTTTGCCAGAATGTATCATTATGAGAACATAAAATCCCCAAATGCATTACAATCTTATTTTTAAGGAAATTATTTTTCACTTCTATATTTCTGATACCATGTATATGACATGGTAATCCAACCACAGCGATTTTCTCATCATCCGAAGTTAAAACCTCTCTTAATAATTTGTTGACTGGAACAGGACAATATTTAGATTTCGCTGCACTAATTATTTCATCACGAGTTCTTGCTATGAAAGGTTCAGGTTCAAGGGGATTTTCTTTACTCATTCGTGTTACCAAAGCTCCATCAATAATACCTTTATCAAGAGCATAGATCAGTATACTTGTAACTAGTCCCCCACTGGATGAGTTAAATCGGATATCCTTATCATTTGCATAACCCAAATAACAGTTAAGATAGTTCCCTATTAGTAAATCTTCAGGTTCTTTGTTAAAAAAAAACTCATTTAACTCTTTATAATTAACATTATGCCCGGGACAAACATTAAAACACAGATTACAATTATTACATTTACTTTTATCAATAACAGGGATATATTCCTTTTTTTGACGATCGATTTGAAGTTTAATGGCATTGGTAGGACATACGCCTTCACATGTGCCACAATTACAGCATAAGCCATTATCTATCACTTCAGTGAGCTTTGTGATCATTTTTATAACATTACTCCTTCAGCAGATTATTAATTAACTCCCCATTAAGTAAAACCTGTTTTCGAACAAATTTTTCTCTTGTCGTAAGATCTTCTTTTATTTTCGACTTATTCTGTAGGATATCTAGAATTTTGGATTGGAAATTAGATAAAAATGTTTCATAATCAAATTTATCGTTAATATCAAGTAAATATTCTTCTTGACCCATCATTTCGCCTAATATTCCATGAAATTTATTATAACTGTATGAAACAAGACCAATACTTGGCACTCTTAGTGATGTGGAAGCAACCAAAGCATGAAATCTGGAACATATGAAAAGATCACATAGGCTGATTATACTTTTCGTTTCAGAAGCACTGTAATCAAAAGGTAGTGAAATTACTCTTTCAGGATGCTCCACAGAATTATAAATTTTTTCTTGGAGTTCCACATCTTGATAAGTATTTGCTAGGAATATTATTTTATAATCTGTTTTCCCAATAATAAAATTACTAATATCTTTAAGTAGTTTAACATTAGTTTCTTCGCTGAAGTTAGAATTTGCCATGGCAGCAGGAGTTATACCAATAAATGAGTCATCAATATCTATATTCAGTTTTGAAATCATCTTACGGATATCATCTTTATTTATAGGATCCATTAAAAATGCAAGATCTCCAGTTAAAACCTTTTTAGGCACCTCAACTCCTAATGAATCAACATATTTCTGACTGTAAGCTTCCCTATATGTAATCAGATCAGCTTCATTAAGATATTTCTTAGCTAATTTATTAAAAAAATTCCCATAGGGCCCGATTGTCGCAGAGCAAACAACAACGGGTTTATCAGAATTTATGGTATTTTTTAAACTGAGTAGAACAAATAGAACACCCATAAAATTGATTAAACTAAACTTATCAACTAATTTTTCAGGTTCAATAAAATTTAAATCGATTAAAACATCGTATTCTGTTAATAACCTTTTTTTATTAAGAATTTTAAAAAATAAAGTATTATAAATAAAATGAAACCCTGTAGTTACAAAAGAGTTTCGTTCCATAAACCAGGGATGATCTTTGATTTTAATCTGAGGATATTTAAGACCAAGTTGTTTTAAATCGACATTATTCAAATCATAATATCGATGCAAAACAGTAATCTGGGAGCCAGGGATAGTTTCATCTAAACATTTAATCATACCATCCAGCCGCCCCATACTCCCTTTGTTGGCAGATGAATTGGTGTCCAAGATTGCCACTTTGATCATCATAATCCTCCATTAATTAATTAGTCTTAACATTTCGGTTTCAAATTTATCGGTGATCTTATTCCAATCATTATTTCGCACGAAAAGAAGACCTTTTTCACCGATTTCTTTAATATTGATTTCAGAAGCATGGAAAACAACATTTTCTGTTTTTTCAACGTAAACAATACCTTTATCATTACCAAACTCAGAGATGATACCTGGAAGTTCAGTTGTCAGCACAGGTTTTCCCATGGCCATGTACTCATATACTTTAATTGGTACAATATCTTGCATTATAATCTCATCAGGGTAAGCAGGTAAAATACAAACATCAGCTGCTGCTATAAATTCTGGTATTGTATTGTATGGTTGTTTACCGGTTAATATGAGTTTTTCATGCAATTGGTATTTTTCCCTAATTTCTTCTAGGTCGGAGTAAGCATCCCCGTCTCCCACTACCATCAATTTGATATTTTCATTATTCCCTTTCCCCAGTTCCTCTGCCACTTCTTTAATACCGGCAAAGTGATAAATCCAGCCCATGAAAAAGAGTAATAACTCATCATCTTTAATCCCGTACTCTTTTCGAATAATAGAACCGTCAATTTTAGGATCAAACCTTTCTAGATCAATACCGGCATCAATAACAATGGTATTCTCCTCATCAGCACCTAGCCCCACAACAAATTCTGATAATTGTTTGTTAATAGTTATAACCATGTTCGACTTTTTTATGATGCCTTTTTTAACCTGTTTTCCAATGAATTGTAAGGATTTTTCTGGTATTAGTGTATATAAAACATCAATGAGGTAATACACAAAGGGAATATTGTGTTTCTTGGCCGCTCTAGCAGCGATATATGTGTTGATTAAACCAAAACCTACAATGACATCTGGTTTAAATTCCTTGATCTGGCGATTGATCTCTCTCCAGCTAGTCCAAGTCCAGGAGAAATAATTTAAAACTGGAATCTTAATTAAACCTGGCCTTACTACGTCAATACTGGCTTCTTCATGAATTTTATGAACATTCTCAAATACTTTTCTTTTTGAAATAATTCCTTCATCATTACTTCTCCAGTCAATCTCGTAGTCAATAACCCGGATCTTATGTCCTCTCAAAGATAATCTTTCCATGAGGTGGTGTTGTTGATGGGGGTTCCTCTGGATCCAGTCGGATTCCTGTACAACAAGGATGTTCATAAATATCAGAATTCTGCGCTTTTTTCGATGTCTTCCCAATTTTCTTCAAACCAGGAATGGGTTTTCTTCAAACCGTCTTTGAAAGTTTTCTGTGGATTGTAACCCAATATTTTTCTTGCCTTTTCAATGGAAGAAAGCAGACGAGTCTTAGCATCCCAGTCTCTACGGGCAGCGTAGGCAATACCTTCCTGGTTTCCAGTTAACTCGTTCACCATATTGGCCATGTCAATAACTCGAGTCTCTTCAGCTGAACCAAGGTTGATGGCTTCACCGATAGCTTCTTTAACTATACCCATGGCCATGAGACCATTTACAATATCATCCACATAGGTCCAGTCACGAGTTTCAGAACCATCACCAGTAATTGGTAATGCCTGATTTGTCATGGACCAGTACATAAAGTTGGGAATTACATTCCTGTATTTCCCTGGAACTTCTCCAGGACCAAAAACATTGAAGAATCGGGCATTGACAATTGGTAACCCATAAAGGTTGTGGAAATAGTTAGTGTAAAGTTCTCCAATGAGTTTGGTGACTTGATAAGGAGTATGTAAGCTGATGGATATGTCTGGTTCCTCGAAGGGCATTTTGGAGTCTAACCCATATACTCCACATCCTGATGAGGAGTAAACGAAGCGTTCTACTCCCACTAGATGAGAGTACTCTAAAACTTTTAGAATACCCATTCCATTAACCATAAGGTCGAGTTCGGGGTTGTCCACCGAGTTCTGGTTGGCAAAGTGAGCTGCTAGGTGAAAAACATAATCTGGTTTTTCCTTGAAAACCCTTTTCAGCATCTCATCATCAAGTATGTCTCCTTTAACGAAGGATATATTTTCAGCTTCGGGAATGTTCCATTCATATGCTGAGTCAAGGTTATCTAGAATAATTACTTTACCTGCGTGTTCAGAAAGTTTATGGGTGAGGTTACTTCCTACACAACCTGCACCACCAGTGACTAAAACAGTTTTATCATTGTAATCTGTGTAATCCATACAATTCCACCTAATATAAACAGTTAATCTATCAATCTTCTATTCTATAAAACCATCGCATCCACTCAACGGTTTTTTCAATTCCTTTTTCAGGATCCACTTGAGGATCATGCTTTAAGTCTTTTATCGCTTTAGAAAAGTCTATAGTTTTAACCTGAGTAGTGAAGTCCTCTGCTTCTTTATAAGTAACCAGAGAATCACCCCTACCAACAGAATTCAAAACAATATCAGAGTAATCTTTAATATCCTTTTCCCATTCTGTACGTCCACCCACATTGTAAACCTCTCCAGGGATGAAATTATCCACAATATTGGCAAATGTGAAGGCAGTGTCTCCAACATAGTCAATAATACGTTTATGTCCTTCATAAACAGTATATGGCTGATTATTTAATGCTTTATAGATAAAAATAGGTATGAAACCTTTGTAAGGTGAATATTCTTCATGAGGCCCGTAACAGTTTACCGGACGGACACGTACGGTTTCTGTATCAAACATGGTGGCAGAGTTCATGCACATGAGTTCTCCAGCCCACTTGGTTATGGCGTAATCATTCATCTGGTAAGTTTCATTTATGGGATTTTTGACCATGACATCTTCGCTCATTATCCCGGTGTAGTCACCGTAGACTTCGGCGGATGAGAAGAATATCATCCTGAAACCCAGTTTCTCCTGTAACCGGATCATGTGTTTTGTTCCGATTACATTGGTCTGCCAGAGGTTTTCGTAGTATTCTTCCCCGTTCCAGCGACCATATTCAGCAGCGAGGTGGTATACATAATCAAATTCATTGTTTTCAAATAGTCTTTCCAGTTGTCGGTAGTTGCGCACATCACAGCGCTGGTAGTTGTCTCGGTTATTGTGGAGTAGGTCTACAGCAAATACTTCATGACCTCTTCCCTCTAATTCTTTGACCAGGTTGGTTCCTATGAATCCTGCTCCGCCGGTTACCAGTATTTTCTCAGTTTCCATTAATACTCCTCTTACATCATAATCAATTGTAAAATGAATTTTTTATCGATAACTATAATATAATTATTGGTTGATTATATTTCTTAACATTTGGAATACTCGAAGTGGGTAGTATAAAGGCTCTAAAATCCAAGGTAGTGAAACGCTTTCAATCACCCCTGGTGTTGGTAAAAACACCATAGTCAACACAGTTTTAAGTTTATCTCCTCTTTTTTCACGTAACCTCATATGAAAAGCTACTTTTTCCAGTATCCCCACCGGTTTTTGTGTGAACAATCTTCTTATAATGCCTTTAGATATTTTTTCAACATCTTTATCAGCATTTACCAGTCCTAAAATATTTTCTGGAAGTTTTATTTCGAATAACTCCCTTAAAATGTAGAGATTCACCATAAATACTCTTTTTACACCCAGTTCCGTAGCAATTTCCATAAGTTTCAGCCAGTTTATATTTTCTTCAGATTTTATAAGCTCAGAAATGTCGCAGAATCTGTAAAGGCTTGAAAAAGAGTGACTGGCATTGTGAATTGACAAAACCAATACCAAGTATTCAGGAGATATGGTTTTCACCTTGAATTGATCAAGGTCAACCTCTCTTAAAAATTCATCTTCACCAGTAAAAAGTTCATCCTTTATGGAAACCAGTGTGGATAAAAATTTCCACTTTATCTCCAAGGTAATGCCATTTGTTTCGTTAGTAAAATGATATTCACGTTGAAATTTATAAAAAGCCTTCTCCTGGTTGTGGGTAAGTTTCATCCAGGGTTCATAACCCTCCTTAATCAGGATATCCTCAGTTCTAGACACATCTTCCAGTGGCAGGTAGAAATCAAGATCACCAAAAACGCGGAACCCAAGATTTTTGTAAGTCATTATAGCCAGTACCGGACCCTTGTAAGGTATTGGAGTTATACTCTGTTTCTGCAGTACATTAAGAACTTCTAACAGTTCTTTGAACATCCCCAAATTTCTTCTGACATTTTTATGGAAATGTTCCTGTAACTCTCCTTTAAAATTAGATGGTATTGCATTGGGAGCTATCTTTTTCAAGTGCCAGTACAGTAATGGACTTAAACGATGCACATAAGCCATACTGATTAAATAGTTCCAGTCTATATCCATGGCAGTAATTTGTTTGATATTTTTGACATTATCCCCTGATAGTTGGGTTAAAGAGCAATTAAGAAGTAATTGGTCTTCCAGTTTTAATTCATAGTTTTCTGCCATTGGATCACTCCAACAATGATATAATAGATGAAAAAGCTTATCTGATCTGCTACAATTAATATGTTAGTATATATAATACTGAGTGATAAGTATGGGAAAAAAATTACTAGTAATTATTGTCTTTTCTTTTATGTTAATTGCCATAACCAGCTCTGGTTGTATCGAAAACACCAGATCTAATAGTACATGGGGTGAGAGAAAAATTTCCATGGATTCAATTAAGGTTTCCAACAACACGGTTGGTAATCGCAGCGAAAACAATGACTCAGTTTACTATGTAAGTGGATCAGTGATTAATAATAACCCCTTTGAAGCTCTTGATCCCAAAATAACAATAACCACATATTACTCTAACGGCACTGTTTATGCAGTGAATGACACACCCTACATGGATCCTAAAAATATACCTGCCAATGGAAAATCATATATTTACGCTCGATTTGAAGATCCTGATAAAAAAATAGCTAAATTTGAGGTTGTGATCTTATCTGCTAAAGGAGAATATTGAAACATCACTTAACTCCTTGGGCTTTACATATATCCCAGAACCATCCATTTTTATCTTCCAATAACTCATTCCAATTTCCAGACTGTAATATTTTACCCTCATCAACCAGATAAATGTAATCCGCATTTTTAATTGTGGAAAGTCGGTGGGCTATCATCAGAATAGTTATTTCACCGTGAAGTGCGTCAATAGCTTTTAAAATCTTCTTCTCATTCTCAGAATCCAGGTTACTGGTAGCCTCATCCATAATTAGAAGGGAAGGTTTCCTTAAAAGTGCCCTGGCCAGTGCCAGACGTTGTCTTTCCCCACCAGATAATCGAACACCCCGATCACCAATTACAGTGTCTAGGCCCTCAGGGAGTTTACTGACAAATTGGTATGCTGCTGCCAGATTTAATGCTTCGTTAAGCTCATCTTCAGTTGCACCTTGACTTGCCATTTGCAGGTTAAATCTTATTGTTTCGTTGAAAAGAAAAGTCTCCTGGGCCACGTATCCTATTCTGTTTCTCCATGAAGCAAATCTTTCATCTGATAAATTAGTCCCATCCACGGTTATTTTTCCTTTATCTGGTCTTATTAATCCCATAATCAGATCTGCTACAGTGCTTTTACCTGCTCCAGATGGTCCAGCTATGGCAATGGTCTTACCAACTGGTATTCTAAGATTTATATCCTCCAGAGCGAAGTGACCTTCACCACTGTAGGAAAAAACAACATTTTCAAAGGATATAACCTCTTTTAATTCAACTGATCCATCGTCTGATTTACTTGTTTCAGAATTTCCCAAAAACTGATCTTCCAGATCTATCACATTGCCAAAGGCAGGTAACATGTTAATAAAGTACTGGTAAGCCCTTTGGATTGTTGAAAAACTGGGAATCATCCTCACAAATAGATAAATCAGTAAAAAGAGACTGGCAGTAGGTAACTTCACTATCTCAATAAGAAAGAATACCATCACTGCTAGAACAACAACAGTTCCCACATCGAAGAGCATTTTCACATCAGCATAACTCTTTATAGCTCCCAAATAGTTACTGGCAACCTTATTGGACTGATCCTTGAAGACTTTTATGTTCTCATCTTGCATTCCAAAGCTTTTAATGGTTTTCATACCATCCAGGTGCTGGAGGATGGAGTAATATAAATCACGAGTCGTGGTTGTTATATCCTCACCACTGGCCCTGGACTTACTGGCTCTTCTCCTTAGAATTAATAGAATAACCACTCCTACTGCAAATATCACACCAGTGATTAGACCTGCCAGTTCCAGGGCAAAGATAATGTAAACCACTAAGATCATTATACTGGCTATGAAGGTTAAGAATTGACCAGTCCCGGTGCTTATCCGGTCAATTTCATTGGTCAGGGCATGTGCCAGGCTGGATGATTTCATGCGTGAAAAAAACAACCAATTGGAGTTGGTGATTGAATTATAGAGGCGTTTTCGGAGGTTGTTGGCAAACTGGTACTGGATTTCAGATGTCTGAAGAGTCTGGTACCTGGTTAAAAAGGCACTGGCACTGATCACCAATACGTAAATAATTAAGATCAGGACCAGTGTGGGTTGTAAACCTAAATATACAAAAAATGCGGATATTATTCCGTCGATCTGGCCCAGTGATCCCTGACCAACATCCAGACCCACCAGTCCCAGTAATGGAACTAGTATCAATAGACTAGCTGCCTCGGTAAGGGTTAAGAGGACCATTAGGGTTAAGGCCAGAGCCACCTTCCTTGGCATTAGCCGGATTAAATTTCTGGCGAAGTTGTCCAGAAGACTGTTCTTGAAATATCCTTTCATAAAAAATCCCTGTAAAAATCATTTACTTATCATATCATCAACATCCAGTATAGTTTTAAACTTTTTCTCTGATCCTCCTAAAACTACTTTTTCTTCATGTTCCAACCAAGCATGTGCTTCAAATTCCCCATTTTCACTCAAAACACCTATCTTGATGGAAGTAGGAAATCCGTACTTGAAAAATAATATATGTCCAGCTAATGCTTGCACCAGGCAGGTTGCATATGGTACGTACCCTGCAGTGGTCAACATTATATTTTTAAGATTTTTAATGGCAATTTTTTTTTTTGGATTAGGATTATAATGATTTACAATTTTTTGAACTTTTTTTTGCACAGATGTAAAAGAAAAAATCCAAAGCATTACTCTAATTGATAATAACCAAAATAAAGACTCAATAACAAGTAATTTATCATTAAAATTTAATCTTATGAAACTAACAATAACAGACATTAGTAACCTCAAGTAAAATTGGGTAAGAACTACTTTACATAAACTTGTTTTTCAAGATAATTTGGTTTTCCATTATGATGGTTTTCCATTATGAAAATCCTAATTATAATAGTCTTAATATCTTTGTTACTTAGTTTTAAGTTGGAATGGTAAAATTTTTTATGAATATAATTAAAATGTTCCTATCTCACGATCCAAATGAAATTCAAAAATTTTGAACTTTGAAAAAAGAATACACTTAATTTCATCTATCTGGAATCATATCTGGCCACAATACCTAAATATATGGACTAATCTTGCTTAATTTTCTCGTATTCCTTTCTCAGCAAGTATTTTTATCACAATATTCTTAAAGGATGTCATAATTGAATTTATTTAGAATTATGAAAAAATGAAAGTTAACTTGGGTCTAGACCTTGTTCACCATCGTCTCGCCCTGGACCAGTATTGGCTGTAATTTTATTCAGATCCCCATGTTTTACAATTTTTGGCTTTGAGTATGCATTTTTTGATATTTTTTTCCCAACCATAATAATCACCTTCTTTTCTATTTTTTATAGATTTGTTTTAACCATAAATATAAAGTCACCGAATTCCACAACATCATAATATCAGAGTTTTCAGTTAAATCAGATTTGTATCTTTCATAACATTTTTTTAACTCTTGAAGATCTACAAATTCTCTTAAAATATTATATTTATCTGTAATCATTTCTTCAATTGTGTTTTTTTCAAAATTTAAGAAATTGTAGTCAAAATTATAGCCTAACTTCGATTTTTGTTTTCTCCATTGTATTTTCTTAGGCAATATATTATCCATAGCACGCCGTAGAATAATCCGATCCCATCCTTTATTAAACTTCTGTCGGGAAGGAAGTGATAAGCAAAATTCTACCATCCTCTTATCAAAAAAGGGATATCGTGGTTCAATTTGAAAAGATGCCGCAGAATGATCCAAACCTTCAAATACAACTTGGTGTATGCCTTTTTGAAGTGATAAATAATGTAATTCCCGTTCATTGAGATTTTGTGTAGAAATTTCCTGATGTTTAACCATTTTAGATAGATCTAAATGTTTATAAAAATTCGGATTAATTACATCATGATTTGATTTATGATTCGTTCCTTTATAATAGTTCCAAATATCCCTCAAAAATATTTTCTTTAATATTTCAGGCAATACAGGAATAAAAACATGCCCCCAAAAGATCTGTCTACGTTTTTTACCAGTTCTTTTAGACAAGGCATTAATTTCTTGTAAAAGCTCAAACCAATGCATTGATTTTGCTAAATCAGTTAACATCCTATATCCATAAGAAATGACTGTGTCACCATCAATACCATCTAAAATTACGCGAACTTGACTTTTTTGTGCCTTATCATAAATACTATAATGGATAAATCGGTTAGGACCATAATATGGCATATCACCATGCCAAAGGATACGCTGTGCGTCTTTAAGAGGACTTATTTTATCTGCAATTACAAAATGTGGTTCAATACCATCTTCTAAGACCGATTTGATATATGTACTTTCATCTGATTTTTTTATATCGGGAAATATTGCTGAAAACGTGTTAAGATCTTTTTTTCGATTTTTTAGGATGTTCTTTGCCACACAGGTTATGGATGAAGAATCTAAACCTCCACTCATAAAAGAACCAACATTTTGGACGCTTCGCATACGGCAATTCACGGCTTCAAAGAATATTCGACGGAATTCCGTTACATAATCTTCATCTGATTTGAACTTCGTCTCTTTATTGGGGTCAAGTTTCCAATAGCGTTTTATGTGTGTTTTTTTATTTTCAACAGTAATGAAATTTGCATCTGGTAAGCGGTATACATCCTCATAATAGGTTATTTCTTTGTCATCATAGAATGGTTGAAGATGATAAGCCACCATTAACTCATTGATTTTTTTATTGAAGACAGAAGATGAGAATAACGCTTTGATTTCCGTTGAAAAAACAAACACATCATCAGACAAATAATAATAAAACGGTTTAACCCCCATATGATCTCTTGCACAAAAAAGTTTTTTATTATTAACATCCCATATGGCGAAGGAAAAATCCCCCAAAAGTTTATCTAGACAGTTATCACCCCATTTTTGGTAGGCTTTAAGTATAAAATAACTATCAGGAATGTTAGTTTTATTTTGAAGATTTAAGGGTAGAGATAATTCATCTCGATTATCAATACGAGCGTCTGCAGTTATCACCATGTTTAAAGATTTGTCATGAAAGGGGAGTTTTTCTTGCAACGATTCTGGTGTTGTGTAAAGCATTTGATGACCTAATGCAACTGGTCCTTCCACCCAAAATCTTTGGCCATCTGGTCCCCTATGTGAAATACATTCATTCATTTTTTTAATTTGATCAACGCTAACCGGACTACCGTCGCGATAAAAAATTCCTGTGATTGCACTCATGACGTTTGTTTCCTTTTTAAATATCTGCATTTATAATTTTCATATCAGTTCGGTTGAGATTAATAATGATGTTGTTCATGCTAATCAATAGTAAGATTGAAGATGAATATAAAATTATGTTGATTCACAAAAATTTAGGCTCATCCTTCAAGTTTGTGACAATTTTCACAATAAATTAACGTTTTGTGATATGTTTCACCAAAAATCATTGTTCTTGAAAGACAATTATCAGACCTATGGAAAACCTTTATTAGGAGTGTCACGATAATATTAGATATCAAATATAAGCTCGTGACAATAGTCACCAATAATTATATTTATTAATAAAGTCTGTGAGGGACTTCACAAAAAATCTTATTCGGTTGGTGAGTGGATGGAATTAGAAAATCAAAAAAGTCTTAAAAAAACCATGATAAAAACTTTTATTTTATTATTTATCATGTTTTTATCCGTATTAGTAATTTCAGGAGGAGTATCAGCTGCAGATAATAATACTACCATTAATACAACGTCTGATCTTCAATTGAAATCTTTTACATACGATGATTACAACTACACCCAACAGGGGTTAGTAACATGTGTCAGTTTTAACGCCATAAACAATGGTCCGAACGACGCAACTGGAGTTAAAGTACAATTAGACATCCCTGAAGGTGTTGAAATAATAGACTATAACGCCAAACAAGGAACATACGATCCTGTCACTAATATATGGACAATCGGACACATATCACCCAGCGGATCCCCTTACGGAATATCATACCTCAACATATTCATCAAATCAATCAACTCCGGCACATTCACATTCACCGGAACCATAACAGGAGACCAATCAGATAACAACCTCGCAAACAACATCAACTCCACAACCATCATAACACCGCCCTTCACCGATATCCAAATCAACCAAACCGTTAACAACACCAGCCCCATCCAAAACGAACAAATCAAATACACCACCACAGTCACCAACAACGGCCCAATTGACGCAACAAACATCAAAATCACCAACACAATACCAACCGGATTAGAATTTGTATCCGCAACCGGAAATTACACCTACAACTCAGCAAATAAAGTAATTACCTGGACCATTAACTCACTAGCAAACCAAGCAAGCATAGAACTAAACTTTATAGCCAAAGTCCTAGCCACCAGCGGAACACAAATAGACAACATAGTAAAATGCAACAGAATAAACCCCCCAGTCAGCGGAGGAACACAATACGACCAAGACAAAACCAACAACGCAGCATGCACCAGCATTATAGTGAATGGGGGCACTCTTCAAATTATTACTGATCTTCAATTGAAATCTTTTACATACGATGATTACAACTACACCCAACAGGGGTTAGTAACATGTGTCAGTTTTAACGCCATAAACAATGGTCCGAACGACGCAACTGGAGTTAAAGTACAATTAGACATCCCTGAAGGTGTTGAAATAATAGACTATAACGCCAAACAAGGAACATACGATCCTGTCACTAATATATGGACAATCGGACACATATCACCCAGCGGATCCCCTTACGGAATATCATACCTCAACATATTCATCAAATCAATCAACTCCGGCACATTCACATTCACCGGAACCATAACAGGAGACCAATCAGATAACAACCTCGCAAACAACATCAACTCCACAACCATCATAACACCGCCCTTCACCGATATCCAAATCAACCAAACCGTTAACAACACCAGCCCCATCCAAAACGAACAAATCAAATACACCACCACAGTCACCAACAACGGCCCAATTGACGCAACAAACATCAAAATCACCAACACAATACCAACCGGATTAGAATTTGTATCCGCAACCGGAAATTACACCTACAACTCAGCAAATAAAGTAATTACCTGGACCATTAACTCACTAGCAAACCAAGCAAGCATAGAACTAAACTTTATAGCCAAAGTCCTAGCCACCAGCGGAACACAAATAGACAACATAGTAAAATGCAACAGAATAAACCCCCCAGTCAGCGGAGGAACACAATACGACCAAGACAAAACCAACAACGCAGCATGCACCAGCATACTGGTAAACCATATAGCCGATATTGAAGTAACTCAAACTTCCAATAACTATTCACCAAATTATCTTGATGAAATAACTTTAACCATAACCACCAAAAATAACGGCCCAGATAATGCTTCAGGCGTTGAAACAACAATTACCCTACCATCTGGACTTGAATACGTTTCACATACTACAAATAAAGGAACTTACGATCCATTTACAGGAGTATGGAGTATAGGATCAGTAGGCAACCAGGAATCATACATACTTACCATAATCGCCAAGGTAGTTGAAGCATGCACCATAGAAAACACAGCTTCCAAATCTGCAGAAGTACAATACGACCCAGTTGAATCCAACAACGCACAAACAGTAACCCTAAATATTGCAGAAGCAGCCTACGTAGAAGTCACCAAAAACGTAACCCCAACCAATCCCAACTACCACGACACATTAACCTACACCATAACCGCCACCAACCAGGGACCAGATGATGCTACTGGAGTGAATGTTAATTACTCCTTACCAATAGGAATTACTCTGATGGGAAGTAGTGCTTCTAAAGGATCTTACACTAACGGCGTATGGACTATCGGAAACCTGGCCAATGGGGAAACTGTCACCCTCATCCTAAGTGGACTCATAAACGCAACTGGAACTATAACTGATAACAGCTTAACCACCAGCCAGGACCAGTACAAATACAACAACACACTACCAGACCCAATAAACTTCAACATAGCACAAGCTGCATACGTTGAAGTCACAAAAACTGCAACACCAACCAACCCCAACTACCACGACACAGTAACCTACACCATAACCGCCGCCAACCAGGGACCAGACAACGCCACTGGAGTGAACATAAACTACACCATACCCACCGGATTCACCCTAACTGGAACTAGTGCCACCAGAGGAACCTACTCCAACGGAGTATGGACCATCGGAAACCTAGCCAACGGAGAAACAGTAACCCTAACATTAACCGCACTCATAAACAAAACCGGGAACATAACCGACAACACCCTAACCACCACCCAAAACCAATACAAATACAACAACACACTACCAAACCCCATAAACTTCACCATTCCACTAGCAGCGGACATCCAAGTCACCCAGAACACACCCACAACCGTGAACTTCGGTGACCAGATATGTGTCTTCTTTACAGCCACCAACAAAGGCCCGGACACTGCCAACAATGTAGTGGTAAATGTATCCCTACCAACAGGATTCTTCTACTCATCACACAGTGGAGGTAGTTACGACCCAACCACCGGTGTGTGGACAGTGGGCAGTCTCCTGAACGGAACCTACACCACATTGAACATAATTGGCACAATCCTGACCACCAATGCATTCACCATTAACAGCACCAAAATAGCAGAGACTGAATACGATTACAACATGACCAACAACAATGCCACCAACACCGTGGCCATTAACATGGGAAATGTAGTATCATTCACCAACGTGGATGATGGAAGTTCATCCAGAATCACACTACCATTCGCAGTATATCTCTTTGACCGCAGTTACACCACTTTCTATATCAATGTGAACGGACTGGTGTCATTTGGCAGTGCCATGAGTACTTATATCCCTGACCCCTCCATAAACCAGGCATTCATCGCCCCATTCTGGGATGACATTTACATGACTGGCGGTGCTGCCGCTTACTACAAAGTTGACGGCGATGTAGTAACCATCACTTGGGTTAAAGTACCATCCTACTTGGAAAGGAACAACCCCACCAAGTTCAACACTTTCCAACTACGCATGGTCCGGGACCCATCAACTGGAGGTACCATCTACGCTTTCATCTATGGGGACATGCAGTGGAAGGTTGGATACACCAACGGAAAATCATTCGCAGGTTTCGGTGGAGATAAAAGGAACTGGTGGGGTTACTCGCACACTTACACCACCTTCTGGACCCAGAGCGGATCCCTAAGTCAGCTGGCCAACCAAACATTCTGGTTCAACCACAACGGAGTGCAAATCGCTGCCCCTGAATTTGTAGATCCGGACATTGAAGTGACCCAGATGGCCAGTACCGACAATCCAGCCCGTAGGGAAAACTTCAACATCACCGTAACTGTCACAAACCTGGGACCAGAACCCACCACTGGTGTTCAGATAACCAATGAACTACCCAGTGGCCTGAGATTTGTCTCCGCAAACACCAGTAAAGGCAGCTACGACTCTTCAACCGGTGTCTGGAATATAGGGAACCTGGAAGTTAACGAAACCGTGACATTAACCCTAACTGTCTACGCCCAACAGCGTGGAACTTACGTTATACGTTCAGAGAAAACTTCCCAGGTTGAGTACGACCCTAACCCGGATAATGATTTCTCAGAGATAACCGTAACCGTCACATAAAATATCTTTTTTTCTTTTTCCCCTCTTTTTTCAACTATTTTTTTTATAAAATAAGAATTTATCACTAACTGTTTGGTCGAAATTCGAGTATTTATCTAGACCTATCTACAGAAAAACAGGGCACCTTTGGAAAAACGATTTGTTTCTAAGATTTTGGAATTAATAAAGATTTAATAAAGATTTTGGATGTAATAAAAATGAGAATAAATAGTTTAAAAGAAGAAAAAAGTATAATTTTTTTCCAGAGATATTCATTTTATCCAAGGATATTTCAGAAAATTTTTGTGTATCTCATTAATGTATCCTTATCAACTGATCTTACCAAATATCAACTGATCTCAATCAATCCATTATTTAACATCTCTTCAACCAGTTCCACCAGATCCACATAACAGGTCTCCTCATCCACCTCGTAATCAGCCAGGATCTTGTCAACGATCTCCTGAAGAGTAATGGGTTTCTGAATGTACTCCCATATGATGGCTCCCATCTCATTGAGACCATAATAAATTCCTTCTTTCATGTCCAGCATGGCGGTCTCCCCACCAAGGTCACAGGACACCACATCTTTACTAACCACAATTTTTGATGATCTGGATAATTCTTTCATTTTAATATTCCTCAGAAAAGTTTCATTTATATGTGTTTATTTTAGGTTTAAGTTCCTATTAATAGTTCTATTAATAGAGAAAATCCCATAATAGGAAATTTATCTTAAAGGTTTCAAAAATCCTGGACTCAAAGATTATTCCAGTCTCCTTCAACTGCCTGTATAAGATCCCTTATATTCTCAAATGAATGAACTACTTCCAATCTCTTAACCTTAATATTATTCACCAGCTGGGAGCAGTTTATCAGATTTTCCTTCTGGCTGGTGTGCTGGAAGATTCGGTTAGCAACAGAGTGCCGGATAAGATCAATAAGGTTTTCCTGGGACTTCAAAACTGAAATTCCAGTACTGCCACCCTCTTCTTCAGGGATCTTTTCAATAACATAGATCCTCTCAAGATTCACTGGTTCCGGGGAAAATTCATGGGATGCATCGCAGAATACTTTACCCGCCAGGGTCCTGATGGGAGTTAAAATATCGGTACGATCCTTAACTTGATGGTAAGCTTCATCTGATAATCTTACATGGGGATAACCGGGATAAACCACTGGTTTCCCATCTTGTGAGAATTTTATGGCCAGGATGTCATCGGCTACCAGTGGATATCCCGCCACGTAGAGGTGGATGGCAGTGGTTGATTTACCGTTACCACGGTGGCCCAGGAAGGCTACTGCTGAGGTCATTTCATCACCAGCTGAATCTATTCCTCCAGAGGACTTTCCAAGTTTTATGTTAACCGCACTCCCATGCAAGACCAGGAATCCTCGCTGGTGCAGCATGAGGGCCATTACCGGCCCCAGGATGAATGGTATCATGTTGAGTTCATCAGCACTTTCCAGGTCACTGGCTGGTTCCACAGTAACCAGTTCCCCCTTACTGATTCGGACCTTCCCAATATCATCCCACCATAAATACACATCATCTCCGGTGACAAGGTAGTTGGGTCCTTCCACTTCTGCTCCGGTAACCAGGGATTGATCCACTTCACCCTGGATGATCTTCACATCTGGAATACCGGAACCCTCGATCATTCCTGGAAGTTCTATTTCTGATGAGATTTCCATTCCGAATGCTTTGTAATGAAACATTTCTAAGTTTACTCCATTGGTTAAATTACTAAATCCCCGATAGATTTACTAAATATTAATCCTTTTTTGGATAAATATTTTCCAGTACCCTATTAGTTACAAGCACAATATCAAGTCCAGTACCATATCCTTTCAAGTAACATAACTGTTCCAGTATACCAGATCAAGGTTGATTGTCATTCGACTAAATTTGAAAGAATTCTATTTATACCTCTTTATCCTAACAACTGTTTATGAAACTCTCATCACAGAAAGACCTTTTACTGATTATCATCCTCAGTGGAGCAGTTCTAATAATGGGCTGGCTCAAGCTGATTAAAGGATATCCGTTATCACTATTACCAACGATTTTAGTCTTATTTCTACCAGGATATGCCATTATAACCAGTATCTGGCCCAGTGATGAGAAGATGGGCTGGACCCTCCGCGGAGGTCTGGGTTTTGTTCTGGGACTCTTTTTCATCCTATTTTTACCACTGATCTTGAATAACCTTAAATTGACCTACCTCACCGATAACCTTAACCAGATACTCCTCATCCTCACCATTTTGTTCTCCCTGATAGCCATGTCCCGGCGAAAAGAACCAATGGATAAAATAGAATCCCCTCAAGACGATGCTCAGCTTACCCTTGAGGAATCCATTGAGCGTGCTGCTTTAATGAGGCAAAAAGCTGAACAGGAAGAATATGGGGATTACTATGATGAAGAATATGAAGGGGAATATTTCGAAGAAAAACATCCTGAAGATGAAATAACCAAAGTTCCTGAAGATGAGGAAGAAACTCCAGGCTCCCAGGATCTCAAAAAGGAGAAACCTCTGCAGTATGAGAGGCTTAAGGACCGTTATTCCATAGATGGAGGAAATCATCAAGATTTACCGGATAAAAGACCCATACCTAAAGCAGTTCCCCTCCGGGTTGAAGAACCAGTTAAAACCTCACCTGTTGATTATGAGGCAGAAATGGATAAACCAGTATGGTCAGAAGAACCTGAAGAGAAAAAACCTGGTTTCAAAAACTGGGATTTGGTGATGATCCTATTTTTAAGTGGGGTTTCATTATTATTCCTCTACTTCAATCCCCTGAAGACCACCACCACGTCAATTATCTTCTTTATCTTACTGCTCTTCATCCTGGGATATGCAGGTTTAACCATCGTCTACCCGGATAAATCCCGGGTTTCCACCAGTAAACTGATCCTGGCCACCAGTGTTATTGCCATAATCCTGTTCATGGTTTCATTCCTGGCCTGGTGGATGCACCTATTACCAGCCATACCAAAATATCTGGTGCAGATCATGTTCGTGGCCTCTGTGATAATGTCTGCAGGGGCTTTCATCCGGAAGTGGAGAGCTACTCATGGTGTTACTCCAAGTGAAATTAGTCAAGATGCCTTTGAAGAAGAAATTGCTGTAGAACAAGAAATTATCCCCAAAGAAGTTCCAGTGGTAGAAAAACCCCGGGTAACTGCTGAGAAAAGTCCATTGGAACGAACCTCTGAAGAACAATCAGCAGAGAAAAAAGATACACTGGATATCCTTAAAAATTTGGGGAACCCGGTTATTGTGGACAAGGAATTCTCCGAAGAACCATTCCCTAAACCATCTTCAGAAGATGAGCTAGGTAAACCATTTTTAGGCGGTTCTAAATGGGAAAAAACATTATCTATTATTTTAATAATCAGTTTAATCTTAGCCATTTCAACCACAATATACATAATCGTCACCCCTAAACAGGGTGAAAAATTCACTGAATTCTACATCTTAGGACCGGATGGTAAGGCCAGTAACTATCCCACCAACCTGACCACCGGACAGAATGGTTCCCTGACCATTGGATTGGTGAATCATGAATATGCCACCACTGATTATCTGCTGTTGGTGAAGGTGAATAACTCCATCCTCCATAATCAGACTATCACCCTGACCAGTGGTCAGAAGATGGAGATACCCTTCAGTTTCACCGCCGGATCCACCGGTCAGAAGAAGCTGGAGTTCCTGCTCTACAAGTTACCTGACAATGACACAGCCTACCGATCGTTACACTTGTGGTTGAATGTGAGATAAAAATAGAGGATTTAAAAAAAATAGGGATTTTAAATTCTTCCTTTTCACCACTATATGAATGGTCCATTAAGATAAGAGGTTAGCATTGGTGACCCGAACTCAATAATTATATAGTAAAGCTTATTTATGCTTAAATAAGATTAATATTATCTTTAATTAATCACATTATTACCAACTCAGTTAATGGATTAAAAAACCGGTAATTGTGATCCAAAAAGAATATTGCCCTACAAAAGGAAAAAAGTATATATTAAAAGAAAAGAAGTTATAACCATGATATCGACTATTACCACGACCACGACAACCACCACCACTGCAGCCACATCGGCAGCCACTGCAACCACTGCTGTGACTTCTGCAGACATTATGGGCTACAGTCTAATAGCTGTGGTGGCTCTTATAGCATTTTTGGCTCTCAAGGAGATTTTAAGCTCCGAAGCTCATAATAATCGTAAAATAAACAATTTTATTAACAGCTCCAATGTGGCTATACTCCCGTTACTTTTTGTGTTCGGCGCAGTAGTCACCTACAAAGTTGTTACCATAATCTAGGAGTGGTCTTAAAATGAAAAACAAATTAGGATTATTTGCTATCCTGGCAGTAGTCATAGTGGTTGTGGCTGTATCCGGATGCAATGACAATACTTCAACATCTAATAACGCTAATGCCAGTGCCATTAATGAGAAGAGCACTAAGCTTGCAATCATTAACAATGGTACCACCTGGGCGCATGTGGAAATGATTGCTAATGCCACCCATAAGAATGGGACAAACATGACTTTAGGGGTAGACTTATTCATAAAACCCGGTGGAAACTCAACCTTGGATTTATCCCAGGCACTGGGTTACGGTAACGAGCCATTACCTGAAGGGACAACTATACGGGCACAATCTTGGAAAGGACTCGCCAACACCCCAGCTGGTGGAGAAGGAGTCCTTAACATCGTATTACAAGGTTGGTCAAACACTACATACCCTCCAGCAAATACAAATATAACCCCGGTAACCTTCAGTCCAGTACCCATCGTAGAAAAACCATTTAATATCACTGACACCATGGCCTCCATCGCATTAACACCCGATGAACTTACTAAAATACAATCCACATATCCTGTTCAGGAACCTATCTTCTTGGAAGAAATAATCATTGTGAACCCTGATAGAAGCGTGACCATCATTATCGTCCGACCTCCTGAACTGTGTCGTGCGATTGCAAGTATTGTCTAAAAAAAACAACCCCTTCTTTTTTTTATTTTATTTTAACTTGTTTTGAGCCAGTTTCAAATATATCTACCGTTTTTTAGATAGTTGACCTATAATCTGGGCAAGCAAGTTTATATTAGGTGAAAAATGAATCATTTGATGTGAGTAAATTATTTTTTTATAAAAAAAAACAGATAATTGATTACAATGAACCAGAAAATCTTAATTACTGCTGTAGTACTTATCGTTGCCTTTTCCACGATTGCTGTCCTGGAGGTATCCACTGGATTTGTCAGTGGACTGGTTTTCGACCAGATACCCTACAACTACACTGCCAAGGTATGGATACCACCCACCAATCCCAGTGATCCAAATTCCGGATCCCTGGGCGGATTTTACAAGATCAATGGGAAGGGTAAGGATTTCAACTTCTTCTTAAAACTCCCCGGTGCTGAACAATCAGAAAGCCCCCTGGATTACACTGCTGATGGGCTGAACGGAACCGGACATATCGATGAGATTAAAATTACCTTTGGAACCATTCAATCCCTTCTGAATAGGGATGTGAAAAGTGCCATGTTCAACACCACTTTCAAGGGGCATATGAACCTGACCTGCGCAGCCTGGACTGGTGTCACCTACTTCCAGAACCATGACAACAACTTTACGGGTAATTTCACCATTGATGGGGTTATGACTGATTGGGAAGGTACTTACACTTTAAAACGAGATAGTTTCCGTATCCTGGGAATTAGTGATTTCATTTACTATCCTAATGATCAGAGATCGGCTGCAAAGAGTGTTCAGAAAACATACTATCTTTAAGTAATACTCCTATTCTTTTATTTTAAATCTTTTTAATTAGTATCCTGAAGATTTAAAGATAATCAGCCAACTGAAAACCCAGATAAATTAATCCAATGGCAGCTAACTAATGTATCCCAAAGGCTGCTAAATTCACAAATGGCATCACCAGGAACAGCATGGAGTTGGATATTCCGTGGGCAACGGTTATTCCGAGGATGGATTTGGTTTTAATAAGACAGAATCCATATAACATGGCTACAGAAAACACAAAGACTAAATCCGCAAAGTATATCCAGCCAATGTGCATGGTGGTGAACACCAGAGATGTGTAGACCAACCCGAATACTGTTCCAAACATGTTGGTAGTATTGTTTTGGAGGATACCCCTGAAGAGTAATTCCTCTGCCAGACCAGTGGATATCAACAGAATAAAAAAAGCCCCAATAATAAGCAGTGGTGTGAACTGGGAGATAAGTGGATCTGGTTTGAGAATGAAAAACTCTATAATACCGGTGAAGAATCCAGAGACTGCAATGAGAAGTTGAACTTTAATATTCCCCAGAACCAATCCTACATCCTTCATGGAAAGATTTTGACTGCGTATTATAACTATAGATGCTGCAAAAAGTGGTATTGCAACAATGGGGAACCAGTAAAGTGGTTTTATTTGCATCATGGGTATGGAAAGTCCCACAATACGTATGATGGGTATGGGCATCATACTGCGGAGCACGTTGGAAAAATCAGTTGATTTTACCATGGCTGCATTCACCAGAAGAGCAAAGAGGATAATGGTATGGGCAGCTAATCCCCAGGTCTTATTAACATAAGTAGTTAAAAGTTCTGCCCCGATCAGGGCTAAAAGGTAAATGATAAGGGTTATAATATAATTAATGGGTAATCCCATCTGGAAACGTTTTTCAATAGTCATTTCGGTGATCTTCAAGTTCTTTACTCCTCATTACTGGTTGAATTAACATATGGAATAGTTGGATTAACATAGGGAATAGTTGGATTAACTACGGAATAGTTGGATTAACTACGGAATAGTTGGATTAACTACGGAATAGTTGGATTAACTACGGAATAGTTGGATTAACATGGGGAATAGTTGGATTAACAATTGGAATTGTCCATGAGAATTTGATAACTATCAATTAAAAACTGATAAAAAGATTCTATTGATATTAATATATAACTGTAACTATTATTAAATTGAATATCATGTTTTTAATAGCTAAAATGAGAAGTTTTATAAGTTTTAACAAAAAATAAGATGTTTAATTAAAAACTAACCATGGAAACAGATTAAATATTAATATTGTATTTAAATACCAGAAGAAAAATTCCAGTGCAATCTATTATTATTTAATTGGATAAGGAATTTAAATAAATCAGATGCGTATTCAGATAACAAAATAAATCTCTAATTTGTTAAATAGGGTATGATTAAATGAGATACCTATTAACATTTATATTATGTTAACGAATATAAACAAGAATTAAATATATTGTTATCACCATACAATATTATCAGCCTACCAGGAGGAGTATTAATAAAAATCACAGCTATCATACCAGCTTACAATGAAGAAAAAACCATAGGCAGCGTGGTGCTGGGAACACGCCAACGTGTATTACGAGTTATAGTTGTGGATGACGGCAGCCAGGATAAAACTGCCGAAATAGCCAAGTTAGCCGGAGCTAAAGTGCTGGTCCATCCCCAGAATCAGGGTAAGGGTGCTGCATTGAAGACTGGTTTTCAGGCAGCCCGCGATTCAGACATCATAGTCACCCTGGACTCTGATGGCCAACACGAGCCCCGGGAAATATCCCGACTTTTAGAACCAATACTCAACGGTGAGGCCGATGTGGTGAATGGAAGCCGCTACTTAAACGGTAATGGGAAGGAAACCCCTGCTTACCGGCGGGTGGGGCAGAATGTGCTGGATACTGCCACCAACTTCAGTGGAAAGATAAATGTAACCGACAGCCAGAGTGGTTTCCGGGCCTTCGCCGGCCATACCATACCTATATTCCGTTTCCACAGTACTGATTACACCATTGAAAGTGAGATGCTCATTGAAGCGGCTAAGGCAGGATTAAGGATTAAAGAAGTGGAGATATCAGCCACCTACGGGGAAGGAACTCATCATAAGAAGAATCCTTTAAGCCACGGGATTAGTGTGCTGGTGCGAATCCTGCAGGACATGGAATTTAACCGCCCATTATACTATTTCACCATTCCCGGACTCATTCTGATGATAGTGGGAATGATACTGGGTCTGAAATTCTTTGGTCAGTATTTGGGGGGTCAGATGACCACATTATTACCCACCACCCTGGCAGCGCTTATCACCATTTTAGGAGCCTTCGTAGCCTTCACCGGACTGATCTTACACAGTGTATCCCGGATGATATGGAGAACTATGGGGAAATAAACACTAATCTAATAATTTTTTTCATAACCTGACATTTTTTTTCTAATTTCCAGTACTTTTCCCCATCTAACTATTTTCGATTTCCAAAATAAGGAACTAAATTTCTTTTTTTTAAAATAAAAATTGATTTTAAAATAATAAAAGAAAGAATTATAATAAAAAAAAGGATTCTTGAAAATTTTAAGACACCCTAATCTAAAAGAATACTCTTTTTAGATTAAAGGAGAATCTCAACTAACTATTCTCCTTCACCCTTCCTGTACTCATGTGTGAAGTGGGCATCATAGAGCTTGGATGGAGTCACCTTATCTTTACCAAGCACATCTCCCACCACGATAAGTGCGGTCTTGGTGATACCTGCCTCCTGGACCTGGTCCACAATATCATCCAGGGTGCCCCTCACAATTTTTTGATCATCCCAGCTGGCCTTCTGAACCACGGCCACCGGGGTCAGGGGATCGTAAAAGGTCAGAAGCTCAGCCACTACTTTACTGATCATGTGCACTCCCAGGAATATGCACATGGTGGCCTGGTGTTCTGCCAGGCGGAAGATGGCCTCCCGTTCTGGTTTGGGTGTCCTGCCAGAAGGGCGGGTGATGATAACTGTCTGGGAAACTTCAGGTAGGGTTAACTCTGCTTCCAGTGCTGCGGCTGAGGCAAACAGGGAACTCACACCAGGTATGATCTCGTAGTTTATGTTCCGGGCCTTAAGGTACTGTATCTGTTCGGCTATGGCCCCGTAGATAGCCGGGTCCCCGGTGTGCACCCGGGCCACCAGTTTACCCTCACCTACAGATTTCCCCATTATATCCACAATTTCATCCAGGTTTAGCTCGGCACTGTTGTAGATCACAGCTTCAGGTTTGGCTTCTGATAGG
>Ga0334896_1000677_pt1 | contig 36551 bp, 29 predicted proteins | sample GraSluR3_MG_8_FD_207734 | JGI IMG/M metagenome (GOLD analysis project Ga0334896, IMG submission 207734) | Sludge microbial communities from methane-producing bioreactor in Wageningen University, Netherlands - Granular Sludge_27_06-R3 | ecosystem: Engineered > Bioreactor > Anaerobic >... | reverse complement strand
CAAAATCTCGTTGGAATTGTGGAATTCTTATTTGCCCTTTTTCAATGTCATTCATAATTCCTGAAAAAGGTCTAGCTTGAGGTTGGGGGAGTTCCATCATAGAAATCATCTATTTTAATGCGTTAAATGTTTTTAAGAATTCTTTATCCGTTAAAATGGGGTCTATATCTTTTAATGGAACTCCTCTTTTAAGATTAGCATATTTAATAGCACCGGGAGTAGGTTCAGCCAGGTAAGGTTCTTTTAATTTATAAACCCTCAAAACCCATATTTGAGCTTTTTTACCATTGAGATAATTTCGAACGTGTTCACTGGTCCAGATATAATTTTTTTGAAGTCTAGAAATAGCAGATGGTGACTTTTCGATTATCTTTTCAACAGTTGCATAATATTTGATTCCAACTTTATCTCCTTCCTTCATTGGAAGTGCATTTTCTTTTACAAAAGGTTGATATTCTGGTTGAAAACCTTCTAAAAAATCATCTTTATTGGCATAACTTACAGTGGGATATAAAAGAAAACTATCAGAGGTAGTACCATAAGATCTGATGAGAATAGTTTGTTTTCCTTGCCCTAAAGCTTCAATAGTTGCATTCCATTCTTTAAGACATTTATGGGTTGATTCCATTATATCATCAACCTTTATTTTTGGTTATAGTTTTAAATTCATCTTCATAGATGTATTTACCACCCACGGTAACAAACCGTGAAGGTTTTACAGGATGTTTAAATTTTTCAAAATTCTCAAATTCAATAACATTCATTTCAAGCTTATTTTTAGAATATTCTTTGAATTCTTCATTATTTACTATTAATTTCTTACCAAATTTTCCCCATATCTCATTTGTTTTCACTTTACCAATAAATTTAATATTAGCCCATCCTGTGTAAGCTCGAGCTCCATGAGATTCATATATGATGAATTTGTCTCCTTTAGAAACTTTTCCTAAATGAAGTTTACTTACAAAGACACTTTTGTTTTCTTTATATATCTTTTCAGCAAATTCTGTAGGTATTGGATGTGATACTCCCAAGATTTTCATAATTTTTCCCCCTTTACAGTAATTTATAAGTTTATCTGTAATTTTTACATTTAATCCTGATGAAAATGATTTAAGATGTATTGAAGTTCTGAATCACTGAGGCCATAAAGTTCCTTAACATCATTTTCAATATCTTCTTTAATTTTAAGACGTTCAATATCATCTGAAACTCCTTCAATATTCATTAGATGTTTTAAATCGTTAAATTCATCAGATGTGCATATTAATTTAGCAACATCCTCAGCGATCCTATTAAATAAATCATTATCCTCCTCAATTTCAGGTACCGGTAATTCATATATCATGAACATATTCAAATTTGCACTAATCTTTAATCTTAAAAGGTAATCCAGAATAAAACTGTTAAAAATTCCACAAAGGTACAAAATGTATTTCTCAGAGATAATTCTTTGATTGTTAACAAAAATCTTAGTTAGTATAAGCGAATTACCAGTAACAACATTTTTAGGTAGTATTGTTGATATCATTGTTCTTTTATCAGTACTACGAGCAATAGCTCTGAAACATAGTCTAAATTCTTTATAGTCTTTGTAATCGCTTCCAAATTTCCCTAAAATATCCGTTTCTTTTACCCAATAACGAGGTTTTTCGAAATCACTGGTATATTGGTTTATCATTTTACCTTCATAAAGAGTCAAAACATTTTGATTAGAATAAAAAAGATTACTATCATTAGTCATGTGCAATTCACTTTTTAACCATTTAACTCCTCTAGTTGCACTTAAAGTTGATGTATTATATAATTTCTTGACTATTTCTAAATCCGTCTGGTTTTTAAACTCTATAATTGAATAAGAACTTGGTGAAAGCTTTTTAATCAGTTCCCATTCAATATCTAAATTAACAGTATCAATTTTTTTCAAAACAGAAGTATCATGCAACATAAAAGCAGCTTTGAATAAATTCGTTTTTCCCGAGTTTTTAAATGTCATTACAATAAATTTAAAGGATTTGTGGATGGTTTCAAAAATACCCTTCTTATTTTCGAAACAATACATTTCTTGCACAGAAGTATTATCAAAAATTAATCTTCTCAAACCTTTTGATCCTGCATCAGTATAAAAACCAGAGGGTATAACAATTCCACAATAACAATTATCCTTGTTTAACTGGTAGAATCTCTCTGTGAATAATTTATATAGATTCAAATCTCCACTAACAGTCCTCCCATTGATTTTATCGGACTGATACAAATAATCTCCACTTTTTGCATAGTAAGTAGCTTCTAATATCTTAGAAACTTTATATTTTTGCCATTCTTTTTTAATTTCTTCATTTTTCAATAGATGGTCAACTATTTTTCGTGCTTTCTTTTTATCCACACCAAATTTTGTTAACCGATGATCATAATAATAGAAAAATTCTTTCTCTGCTGGTTTAACTATATCCCATGGAGGATTACCGACAACTAAAGAGAACCCACCTTTTTCGAAAATTTCTGAATATTCCATTAACCAATGAAAAGGATTTAAATTGTTATAAAACTTTACTTTATCCCGGTCTTTTAACTTTTTGAGTTCCTTTTTTTTATCAAAAACCGGAAGAATCCGTTTTAAAAATTGGCTGTTCAATTCATAATTAAAAGCTTCTGTTATGTCATAAAGAACTGCTCGAAACTCTGTCTGGAGATCATGATCATGCAGATTTCTGTATATCTTAACTAGATCAGTTCTTAGTCTAAAAAGAGTAAAAGGATCAATCTTAAATTCAGTTTTAAATGTTAATAATATTTTTTCACCTTGTTCAGCGACTTTGGGGGCGTGATTTCTGAGAAAAGCTATGTATCTGTTAAGAGTGTTAATTATGGGGCCATTACTGATAAAATTTTGGTCCAACTGGGATGCAGAGGAAAAACCAACCAATGAATTACCACAACGTATATTGAATTCAATATTGGGCAAAGGTTCAACATCTCTTTTCTTTTTAAAGGTTTCTGCAAGCGCTAAGAAAAGACGGAGCTTGCAAATTTCCACGGCCCCAGGAAGGAGATCAACGCCAAATAAACTTTCGGTAATTATATAATGTCTTATTTGAAATTTATTACAGTCAATAATGCCCGCATCACTTAAATATAGATATATTTTCTCTAAAATAACTATAGCATCAACAAGAAAGTGACCAGAACCCACTGCAGGATCTAAAATCTTCATTTCAGTAATGATTTCAGATAAATATTTTAATTGGTCTCTATTTAACTGATCAAGGAATTCCGTATTTATATTGGTTTTATAAACGAAATTTGTGCCAAATTTTTTGTTTAAATTGTCAATGAGATAAGAGTAGATAGTGTTTTTGCATATATAATTGGTAATTTCTTCAGGTGTATATACTGCACCGAGATCTTTCTGATTGATACTTTTCTCGAAAATGTAACCCAATACTTCTGGGTCTAACTTATCAACTTCTCCACTTCTCTCATCTACTGTCCAATCCTTACAATCCATAAGATTAAGAACCGGAATATTACGCTCATTATTTTGTATAGGATAGTTCATATCCCTAAAAAAAGCATTATTGGAAATTTCAATAGAATTTCCATATTTTAATTCTATTTCTGATTCAATAAACAACCCACCATTGAGGTAGGGGACATCACCGATTAATTGTGTCACAAATTCTTCACGTTCATCTTCTTTTTTACAAAGACCTGTAAAAAAGAGTTTTTGTAGAAAGTCTTTGTAATAATTATTTGTATTTGAATTAATTTCTATGAATTTTGTTATGAAATAATTTTTTTCATCATCCAAAAAACCTTTTTTTTGTAAAAACCAAAGAAACATTATTCTTTGGATTATTAACTTTGCAAAATGTTCTTTATCTTCTTCATCTGGAATTCCTTTAATATTTTTTATCAAGTACTCCTCAGTGTAGCAATAATAATCATAAAACTGCTTAATCACATCACTTCTGTCGAATATACTTTCGAAAACCTCAAAATTATCGTATTCTAATTTATCTAGTTTTCTTAGGAACGCAGCATTTAAGTCTCCGACTTTTTTCCTAAGTCGTAACATTTTTCCTGTTCCTTCATCATTTTTTATAAATACATACTCAGAAAAATCATTTTTAACTAAAATAAGATAATTAACATAGATGTTATTTCTGAAATCCTTTTCAAAAGTTTTTAATTCATCATTATCGTTATATTGAGCTACAAAAACTGCATCTCCAGGGCTTGAAATCTCGAAAAATTTATGTTCAACATTTTCTAGATTTTCAAATATGTCAGTAAAATCTGGTTGTTCAAGGAGTTCCCTATCCTTAAAAAAATCGAATATCTCATCCATGTTTTTAGGATTTTTAAATATTGAAGATTTCATGATTGCCACCCTACAACTTTGTATTCAAGATCTCTGTCAATTCTAATACCTCCAAAGTAAGTATCTGGTTTTTTGGAAAGGTAGTTTTGGAAGAAATCTTCGAGTATTTCTATAATTTTAATTGGATCCTGGTCGCTTAAATTAACTGTAGCAAGATCCATTCCTTCCTCAGCAAACCAAGTTTTTAATTCTTTAACTTCATTTGATCGGAGATTCATACTACTATAAATGTCAATTAATCTTAAAATACGATTTCGTTCATTTTCAGCGATTTCAATTAATCTACTGCTGGTTAAATGACGTAAATGATTTACAATTTTTAGGTGAATACCACTTAATTGTTGTAAATGGCCCTGCTGCACCGGGCTGAACATTTTACAATAATTTTTATATGGATTTTCTTCAAAGAATTCTTCACAACCCAAAACTAGCTTTTTAAGTGATTTTATCTCATCAAAACTTAATTCATTAATATTTTTACCCTTTTCTATTTCGGCTAAATTTAAAATCTCATCAAATGGAACAGTATCCCCATTTTCACCATCAAAACTCACAAGGAAATTTTTCATTTTCTCGTGACGTTTTTTATCATTAACCCTATAAAGCCTTAAAATCTTTTTATCCCCAATAACCGTGTAGAAATGTCCTTTTTTAGAAAAATAATCAATATCACTAAATTGATCACCTGAAATTCTCATTTCTTTAATTTTATCGATTATTTTCAATTTTTGTAGTGTTTCAGGGTCTTCCCCATACACATCAGCTTCTTTAAAGTCAGAGCTACGTAAATTAGATTCTAACTCAGTAATATCAGTCTGCTCACGTTCTTTTTTAATGGTTTCACCGATTGTATCAACTGTAACATCTTCTTCATCACTCAATATTTGCATCTCTTTAGCTAAGAGATTTTGAACATCCTCAATTTTATCCCCTAATCTCTTAAGGAGTTTTAATAATTCTTCTAAATCTCTATCAGGGAAAAAATTATAAACATAGATCTCGTTTACTGAACCAATACGATTCACACGCCCTACTCTCTGTACAATTCTCATAGGATTCCAGGGTAAATCATAATTAATGACTGTAGAAGCATCTTGAATGTTTATCCCTTCACTTAATGCATCCGTGGAAACCAAAAAATGAAGTTCTTCACTTTCAGTAAGTTGAGAATAATAATCATTAGCTATAGGGGCAAAACGGTTCAATCGTCTCTCTTTAGTTTCGATATCGACGTCTCCAGTGATAATCTCTATTCCTAGGTTTCGAAGTTTGACATTAGTAGATTTAGAAACCCATTCATTCACTTCACGGAAGATATAATTTGCAGTATCTTTGAACTGAGTAAATAATATAATTTTAGGTATATCGCCACCATTGCCATAAATATTTTCTAATTCTAGTTTTAATTGTTTCAATTTAGGATCTGCATATTTATCTGAATCTAATTTAATTTTATCAATTTTTTGGCGGAATTTTCGAATAAGTTTTAAATCATTCTGGGCTTTTTGCTTTAATTCGTTTATATTGAATTTAATGGTTTCATCAGAATCTTCAGTTTCCTCACTGACAATAATACCTAATTCTTCATCAGGATCAAAATCGATTTTTCTTTTACCGTATTTTTCTTGCCATTTTTCTCTGATTTCATTAAAATCTGATGTTTTTTCTAATAATTTGATGAAATATTTTTCTTTAGCTTCCATGTTTTTAATAGAGTTTTCAAAGGCGAAAATACTGCTTTCGATTCTTTTTAATAATAAAATTTTCATTAATGTACGTATGTTAAGTTTTCGAGTGTCTTCCATCAAAAATAAATCAACATAGGGATATTCAAGTTCATCTAAAAACTCTGCAAGACCATTATACAGATCTAGATAATGATCATAGTATGGCTCTAAATCTTTATCATATTGAACCTTTTTAACGTGAGGATCCCGAAATATTAATGGCTTTCCACCAATTTCCGTTCCCTGATACCTTGCAGCATCCCTAATGTATTTTCTGGTTCTTAAAATCATTAAATCGTCTAATATTTCATTTTTAATTTTATGAATTGTTTCCTTGAGTTGTCTTTTAAGGTCACTACTACCAGGACTTGTTTTTAATTCCTTTTTAATGGACTCATATTTTTCAAATAACTTAATATTCTTTCCTTGACGAGTTAAATCCCTTAAATCACGATCTATAAAGACTTTAAAAATATTGATCAAGTCACTGATTCTATTATTAAGTGGAGTTGCAGTAAGAAGAATGAATCTATTTCTGATCCCTTCTTCTACATCATTTTCACTTTTTTCTTCATAGCTGACCTTCTTCTTTAATAGTTGTATATTATTCCAGGCATTAGTATCATCATTTCTAAATCTGTGGGCTTCATCTACAAGTATTAAATCAAATTGGTCCGTCATTTTTTGTAGAACTTCTTTACTCTCTCTCGAAAATTTAGCATCAGACACTATCTTAATATTCCCCAATTCTCCAAGATTTTGGTCAATCAACTTAAAATGAAACTCACCATCAATCGGTTTAATAATACAATTCGTAAAGAAAGTCTTTAATAAAACATCATCACGCCATTGTGTTTTCAGGTGAGCAGGAACAACAAGAAGAGTTCCTCTTCCTTTTTCTTCCCACTTTTGATTTAATTTAGTGTTCCAAAAATCAATTTTACCATACAAAAAATCTTTAATAATTTCTGCACCTATGAAAGATTTTCCCAACCCAACTGAGTCAGCAACAACACAACCATAATATTTAGACATTTTATTTTCAGCATTTAAAACGCCAATATCCTGAAATAATGTTAATATCTGTTTTTCTTTAGCGATATCTATTCGACCATCAAGTATTTCATAGGCTAAAACTTTGAATAATTCTTTCGGTGGTAGATATGTTCCCCAATTAACAAATTTTTCATCTAAAACACCTGATGACTCAATAAGTTTTATCATATCTTCTCTAAAGGGTTCAGTCTCATTTTCCCATATTTCATCGAACCATGTAGTCAATTCGTCAACTTGTTCATTTCTTTCTTCAATTATGTTTAATTCAATATTTTCTTGAAACCCAGGTTTTGTGAAGTTACTGGATCCGACGATTGCTTTTTTTTCAGAACCTAAAAATAAATAAGCTTTTGAATGGAGGTTGCCTTTATTGTAAATTCTAACTTCCACTTTATCTGATTTTAAAATATCATAAAGTTCTTTAATTTTAGTTCTAAGAGATTCATCTTCAATATTTGTTAAATCATCAAACATATTGTCTTTTATATACTTTTTGTAAGACTCATGTTCTTTATGACTTAAATTAAGTGTTATTTCATTACCGATGACTAACTGCATTTTTTCTAGATTTTGAACAGAATCAGAAACAAGTTGATAACCATTTAAATAAAAATAACCGGTTGCTACTTTAGCAGTTTCAGAATTCATAGCATATTTTTTGAAATAATCTTTAAGAAGCTTACTTTTATTGTCTATGATATAAGTGTCTTCTTCCATTATGTTACTCCTAAATAAGAACTCCAATAATAATTGGATTATTTATAATAAAAGATTTTCTTTCAAGTATAAAAATAATAAATTTATTCTTTAATCTTTAAATTCCAGTTAACACTTCCACAATTGCAACGAACGGCTTCTGAATGATAACCATTCATTAATACATGGATCATTCCCCCACATTCATCACATTCGAATATGGTGAATAAATCTTCGAAAGCATCAACAACAGGTTTAAAATCATTACTTGTGAAATTAGCCCAATTATTGTAATGTACATTTGGATTTACAGCCCATTGTTCTACTTTAGATCGTTCAATGATTTTATTAGATTTTTTAATTATTTTAGAGAATTCTCTTAAATCTTCATTTTTATTCCAACTACTTGAGGATTCCTTAGCTTTCTCTATAAGTTCTTTATATTTGGAAACAGCAGGATTCAAAAGTTCTCCTAAATCATGACCCCTATCTTCTTTATGCAATGTTTCAACCCGTAGATACTCACATACACTACTAAAATATTCTTCTGAAGATCTTCTTAGAGTTGCAGCTGCTGCAGGAACATTTTCATCATCTATAAACTTTCTTATATCTTCAAATGAATCAACATGCTCATTTAATTGGGGTCCAGCTTCAATAGTCCACTTAGTCAGTTTAAACATGTTTTTTTTACTGACAACTCCTTCAATTTGAAGTTGTTTTGCCCAAATTGGATCATGAGTAGTAATTAAAAATTGGCGATCTTTAAAAGAATTTGCTATTAAATGACTAATTTCTCGACGGTGAGGTGCATCGACAGTAGTCATTACATCATCAAGGATTATTAAATCAATTTTTCCATGAGTAATCTTTTCAGAAAGGGCCAAATATAAACAGATTCCCATACTGTCTTGGTGACCTTCACTGTGAACGGCATGTGGAGGATACATTCCCCTTCCATAAAAATCAACCAGTAAATTAACCCCTTTTTTCTTAGAGGATAATTTAGCATCAAAATTACCTTCATCTATCGAATGAAGTTCTTTATAAATCTCTACAAAACGATCTGTTATTTCATCATATAGTTCATTCAATACTTTTTCGCGAGCCGTGAAAAATGAATTATATAATTCTTCTGAACGCCTATGAGCATAAATAGCTAATTTAAGATCCTTCTGAGATTTCTCAAATGATTTAAGATCACTTTCTAAAGTTGTTAACAGATCCCAACTAGCCTGCTCTGTCGTTGTTTCAAGAGATTTTTCTTTGACAATTAACGATAACTCGTCAATTTGGGATTTAAGATTTTTAATTGCACATAACTTTTCCATTTCCTTAAAATTGAGGTTCGGATCAGGGTATTTAACTAATTCTTCAAGAATTAAACAAAGCGAATCTAAACTTTGGTTCCATTCTTTGAATTCAGGAAACTCATCTTCTAAGTTCCATTCTTCGATTGCTTTTATTAATCCTTTGAGTAATGTGATCTCTTTATTTACAAAATCAAACATTTCTTGTGCTATTTTTTTGATAGAGTTTAAGTCATTCGATGCTTCTGTGTAAAATTTTTCCTGGCTATATAATTGCTCTTTAAGTTCCTCTGGATTCCAAATATGATTACATAAAGGACATTGGCCTGAATTGTCAAGCAATGTTAAACCTGTGCGAGTTAATTGAAGTCGTTGGGATGATTCTTTGAGTTTGAGATTAGAAACTATTTTAGATATTATAAGTCTTAATTCAGTAAGTTTATCTTCTAAATAATCCTGTGAGATTAGTTCACCTATTTTTTTAATATTTTGTTCCACTAATTTGATGTTAAATTCATTAGTGGTTACTGCTGGAGAAGATAATCCTTCTTTTAACAATGATGAGTTCAGGTTACTGATTGGTTCTACACCTAAAAAAGAACGTTGATTATTAACAAATAATAAAATATCAGCTGATGAAGGTTCTTCTTTATTTATAATCGTTCCTACGGTTATTTTAGAATTATTAAATGTTTTTTCAGTTGTTTGTAATTTCTTTTTAAATGAATTGTTAATAGTGTTTAGTAACTCCAGCTGTTTTTTGAGATCTTCAAGTTTAAGGAGATTATTAATCTTATCTCCCCTAGTTCTAGCAGTTGATGTGACAAATTTGAGTATTTCTTTCTTTGTTAGAATATGTTGACTTTGTGAGGCAAGTGTTGTGATAGGTTTAAAAGCATGTTTATATTTTTTATCAATTATTAATTCATTAGGGTGTTCAAATGTACGCTTAATTTCTATTGGATCTTTAATTCGAGGTAATTGTACTAAAGCAGATACGTAACTTTCCTTTTTAGACAGAACATCGAGATGAGGGCCATGTTTTTTAAAGTCTATCCCTTCTGTGCCTTCACCACCCATTCGTGATATTTTTCCAGATAAAAGAAAATCAATAGCGTTTACAATAGTACTTTTACCTGAACCATTAGGTCCGTAAACAAGGAAATTTTTTTCTTGAGGTTCAAGTTCAAGTTTGTAACGAATACCCCCTACACTATTAATTTTGAGTTTGAGTATTTTCACACAAATCCCCCTTTAAAATAGAAATAAGTTTATTTTTATCCTTGAAAGATCCGCTTTGACTCAATTCTCTCAATTTAGATACTGTTGGTTTGTCAAAAGTATCACCTTGCTCTAATTCACTAAATGTTTCTTGGAAAATTTCTTCTAATATTGATGAAGGTACCTTTTTAACATATTCTTTTTTTGATTTATTTTCAACCAAATTCCCACCCCTATGAATTATGCTAATTTTATTAATAAGTTGATACTTAATAAAAATATTGATTTAAGATATGATTATTGGTCAATTTGGAGGTGATGTAAAAAATAAAAATTCGAATAGTTTTTCTTAAAATCTTAAAAATTTATCAAAAAAAACATGAGGTGATAGAATGGGGCTTGAATTAATAAATCTGAATGATGAAGGTATAAGAGATTTAATGTTAAACGAAATTGAGATAGATATTTCTAAGGAAAATTTATATATTGGTAAACAATTGAAACCAGGGTATGAAAATGTTTATATTGATCTGTTAAAGGAATCTGTTTCAAGAGGGGACTGTGATTCTTTAGCTAATGGAATTGAAAATAATAATTGTCTTTTGAATGAGGTTCCTGACCGAAGAACAAAAACTGGAATGCGAAAGGTGCCTAAAGATGCACACAGCAAATTAGCTGAAGGTGAATTTAATCGATTTTTTATAAGAGCTCTTTGTAGAAAAGCTATAGATGATGGCTTTGGATTAGAGATATACAGAGCAAAAAGTGTTCGAAATCCTAGATCAACATCTGAGAGATTAATAGGGCAAACTGTAGATCCTAATCAACTCCTAGAAGATTTACGAATAAATCCGGGTAAAAATACCACTTCAGGAATTCCTGGAGGACCTAACTCCGGGTTAAGTGTTCGGAGAAAGAATTAATTTTTATAATATTTTTATTTATTTTGAAAACTCATTTAAGATTATAAAATCTTGAAAAAATTATGAATGGTTTTTTAATAAAAAATAGTATCATGAGATAATTGCTAGTTCTAGTCTTAGTTGTCTAGCCCAAGTCTGATCATGCGTAGTTATAAAAAAACTGCTCCCTTAAAGAAATCAGCCAAGAAGTGACATATTTGCCTCCTATGGGTGCATCCACTCATCATCATAACATCATCCAGAATTATGAGTTAATGTACTCGCCAGCAGTTCTTCATCTTGTGCCAGGTAAAGACAGATCCCCATACTATCCTGATGTCCTTCGCTGTGCAGGGCGTGTGCCTTCACCATGGAAGCTTACCTTAACTCCCGCACCTTCTGATGCAAGATGCGCATCAAAGTCTTCCTCATCATCTCCATGCAGTTTGCCGGTAAACTTTACAAAACGATCCTTAATCTTACCATACAAATCGATTTCAATTGGTGCAACCAGTGTGTCACTATCAAACCAAACAACATCTATAAAACCATTTCTTTTATTGTCGAGCTTTTTTTTATCAACACGATACTCCATGCGACTTGAAAAATTAAATATTTTTGCCAAATTGTATACTTCGTTTTTCATCAATTCATGAAAATGAAATTTACCTATATTTTCACGAAACAAGCTCTCAAAAATATGGTTAAACAAGACGATAGAATCTGTTAAAATTTCATAATCCTGACTGAGAGAATGTTTCAGTGGACTGAATGAAGATTGCCGAATAATCATTCTTGTGTCTTCAATTAATTCTATCATTTTTTTTCTATTTTAATAACGTAATTTTAACGATCAAAATGATCGATAAATGATCGTTATGATCGATAAATTATTTTTTTATAAGTTCATATCGTCGCAGCTTTCTGGGTCCTACTTTTTTAATAAGGCCTTTTTTAACCATGTCAGATAAATCTCTTTTAAGTGTACCTTCGGAGACTTCAGGGATAATCGTAGAATATTTCAATGTAGTAATATACCCTTCTTTGTAAAGATAATTCATTGCTTGAATTTGTCTATTATTCAGACCTATTTTCCTTAAAAACTGCTCAGTATGTCCTTTAAACATATACAATGAAAATCCTCCAAACTCTTCCTTAAAATCAGGTTCTAAAAGTCCATTACTTTTGAAAGAGTTGATTATTTCACCTATCCCAGAACCATATAGTTCCACACTCGACGATATACTCAGCTGAAACATCCCCTATAATAGGTAGTCATAAAGGAGTCAAATATTTATTATATAACATACAAATAGTAGTCAGGAAGGTAGTCAAATATCTAGATCGATTTTTGTAGATTACAAAAGACTTCCAGGGATTTAAAAAATATGTTCAATCCGTGTTTCACATATAACCATGAAATAGTAAATAAATTGCTTGAAATTAATTCCATAAGGGATTTTATTGTTAACGCACCGGTTGTACTGGAGATGGAAGTATCCCTAAAAAGAGATGCACTTCTTAAATCAGCACATCACTCCACTGCTATTGAAGGCAATCCCTTATCCTTAGATCAGGTGGATAAGCTGGCTAAGGGAATCAGAATACAGGGACAGAAGAAGGCTATGCAGGAAGTTTTAAACTATCTAAATGTGCTCAAAGATATGGATAAATATATTGAAGACGGGAAAATTACTAAAAAGAACGTTTTAAAGCTTCATGAGAATATAACTCATTACACATTGGAATATACTTATCTTGAAGGCCAGTACCAGTGAACAGGTTTATGTTGTAAACCGGGAAGGTGATATTGTTTTTACTCCCCCCAATGCTAATCTGGTGCAGGGCCAAATGGAGGACCTCCTGGAATGGATGAGTAACACATCTCGTGAATTAAATGCAGTTATTTCTGCAGGTATAATTCATTATGAGTTTGTAAGGATACATCCCTTCGTTGATGGTAATGGGAGAACAGGCAGGGCACTTGCAGCTATTTACCTGTACCTGAGGGGATTTGATGTTGATTTTACCCTGGATGAATACTACCACAGTGACCGACAGGCATACTACCATGCCCTCAACTCGGTTGATCAAAAGACCCAGGATCTTACTGATTGGCTCTTATATTTTCTGGAAGGATTTTTAACTTCGATTGACGAAATTAAGGATAGGATATTGCTATTTCCCCCAGGTGCACCAAGGAAAATAAAATTAACCGAAAAAATGTTGAAAATCTTAGAATACATACACTTAAACGGTAGCATCACCAATTCAGAGGTCCAGAAACTCTTAAATATCTCTCGCCAGGGAGCTTATAAATATTTACGGAGCTTAATGGATAAGGGTATTATAGAGAAGAGGGGTGGGAGCAGGTCCACCTATTACATCTTAAAGTAGTCAAAAGGGTAGTCGTTTTAGTTGTCGAATGTGGTTAAAAGGGTTAATATTACTGATTATTAGAGTGTGATTTTTTTAAATCAATATCGATTTTATATGCTGATAAGGTCCACATTAGATTTTATTTCAATACGTTAAACTTAATTTTTTTTAATTCGCTAGAATAGTTAGTATACTAAGAATATAGAATAGAAATTATTCAGTTAATTTAATTTATAATCAGTAACAAAAGGACTATATAGAGTTTGGGGTGTGATTATTTAATGGTTAATAGTCGTTCAAAAGGAGAGATTAAAGCACTTACCTCTGACCTTAAAAAGGTTTTAAAGGAACTTTATGGGGATAGGCTGATGGAAATAATCCTTTATGGTTCATTTGCCCGGGATGAAGCAAATGAGGATTCTGATATCGACATTGCCATAGTCCTCAAAGGCAGCGTAGATAAGTTCCAGGAATTGGACCGATTACATGAAGAAACCTATCACTTAGCACTAAAATATGGAGAACTTATCTCTTTTTATCCAATATCTCAAGAGGATCTTAAAGATACAGAATGGCCCCTTCATTACTATATTCAGAAGGAGGGTGTCAAAGTTTGAAGGGTAAAATCGAATTTTTACTAAAAAAGAGCCGATGATAATCTGGAATCTATCCAATTACTTATTGATAATGATTATCATGACATTGCTGTTTCTAGATCTTATTATGCCACGTTTACGCCGCAGATCGGTTTTACTAACGAAAAATTTAAAATTTTCATCTCTAGTGGGGTTGTTTCCTAGCTATTTATACAATTTCTGGCTCTAAAAACCCTATTTTATCTATTAATTTCTTTTTGCCCTGATTTTTACGGGTAAAATTATAATAGTAAATTCTAAACTCATTTTCATCCATCAACTGTTCCAGCATCTTTAACATTACAATGGCATCATTATAGTGGATATGTGAACGGTTAACTTTTTGTTGTATCCATTTTTGAGAAAGATTGATGGTATGTTCCTTGCTTAATTTTTTTGCATAGCTTTTTATTTCTGCTTTTTGGAGATGATTTAATATTTTTAAAAGTAACTCATAGGCGTATTCCTCATCTCGATTTAAAAGTTTCAGGGCTAGTATTTTAGCTACATCCACCTTTTCTACGTGATCGATCATATCTTTTAGCTTTTCTTCACTTGTTACTTCAACAGTTAATTCTATAAGTTCAATTAACGCATCATCCACATCTATCCAGGGATTTTTCATGGCTTTTATGGTTAAATATATGGCATCTTCAATTTTTTGATTATCTTTTGCAGATCTGGCGGTTTTAATTAAAGTATCAGAACTTATACTGGTTGAAGATATTGCATATTTTATTGCATCGTCAAGATATCCATCATATAATAGAATTGAGACTTTGTTATCATCCGAGCAATCTGTTTTTATGATATTGATGAGTTCATCATATTTATTCACCTTTTTAAACACCTCCTTTATAGAGGTATAAGTTTTATCTGAACCATTCACTGTATTTAACAATCTTACAGCTACTGTTTTAAGTAAATCTAGATTCATATCATTCCATTTATCCACAGCTAGTTGATTTAAAGTGTTAAAAAATAGTACATCCAATCTAAAGTCAACATCTTCCAGCATCACGCCCTCTTGAATATACTTTGCTGCCTCTTCATATCGCTTTGCGGATACTAATGCTTTCCCCAGCCTTAGATAATCATCCTTATTTTCAAGTTCCATCCTGGAGATTGCAATTACTGCTTCCTCATTAAGACCTAAATAACGATAGAGGTGATAAATGGTGTTGATTAATTTACCACGATTATATTGATTAGATGATTTTGCACCCTCTAATTGTTTTATTTCTGCCTGTAACTCTTCAACTATGATCTGGATGTTGTTTTTTGTGGCCATGGCAAATACTATAGTTTCAACGTCAAAACCGTAATCTTCTAAAAGCACCAAATCAATTATCTCTTTTAGATATATCGGTTTTTCACCATCAAAAAGATTTAAAGAATTACAACAATCTTCTACACATTCTTCAATAAGATCTTCCAAATCATATGCATCTTGTATTTCCAGGTAAAGCTCTAAACACTTATTTATTAAAATAATATAGACGTAAACTGCATCCTCTGGTTTTAAGTTTCCGGCTAAATTTTTTACCGGTTCAAGTTCATTAACTATCTTATAAACTGGATTGTGGTCATAGTAATCTAAGTTGGTATAGTTGACACGTTTTTTTATTGCATCTAAATCTACTACCTTTTCAGTTTTAATTTTTGAAGATGTAAACAATGTAATTTTAAATGGATCATCAACTACAACTGATAATATCATATCTAAAAGTTCATCTTTACTTTTATCTCTTAAATTGCTTTTAAATAAGTCAATATCTAGAAAATCTTCTTTACAATTAATCCACTTTAAAAGGAGCGCAACACCGTGTTTACACATAGACCCCACAGGACAGCTACATCTTGAATATATTTTATCACTAACATCTACCTGGACTTTGTAAGGAGCAGATCCGGTACCATAAACTTTACCCCATAATTTATCATCTTTTTTGACACCTAAACACACATGGCCATTTTTATAATAATTAAAACCCCTACTATAAGTTTTACTACCAAATACATTTTTTAATTCTTCTAAAGAGGGTTTATTCATTTAATGCACCTTTTTATTTATAATATGAATATATCGATGGAATTTTTGATCTTTCGCAGTTTTTGACAGGTTTTTTCAAACTTCTCAGATCTTAAATAATTTGAATCTTCTACGCAACTTTACGGAGTTCAAATAATAATTCATGTTCATAATATTCACTTTTTTCCAGTTTCTGGAAGGTTTATTCAGTATCTCTTCTAAGATTGATTTAGGAACTTATTTATCCCCTTTAATTTTACCAAATTCCCCTAAGAATAATATAAAGCTAGCTTTAACTAATATTCATATTCTTTGATTAAGAATATGTAAGGAAATTATTGATCTGAAAAAGTTAGGGACAAATATATATGATATTTATATAGAAAAGTAATATTATTTAGATAAGTCGAAGATTAAATTATAAAAAATAGGAAATTCCATGAGCGTGTTAAAATAATCCTCATCCCACAACTCCATTTCATAAATATGCCAGGTTCCCATAATGCCCATATATACACCCCACTATCGATGTTTCAAGTAATTTTATTAGCTTATGTATCAATTTTTATCCTGATCTGATCATCTATTATATGATTGGTTAAAAATTTCCCGACAAAATGTCGGGAAAATGTCGGGAAAATGTCGGGAATAATACGGTTCATATTGATCTTTCATAAAGGATATTTTTTGATCCCCCTCTTTTAATCAATAATTGTCTTTCAATTAGAATGTTCAAATCCCTTTGATGTGTCCTTTCACCAACAGCAGGTGATATTTTATGGCAATCTTCAATTTTAATACTGCCTTTATCCATCACATACATCATTATCCTAATTTGCCTTTTATTTAGACCTTGTTCCTGGAAATAACTCTCATCATATAAATTTTTCCGAATATAAACCGAGAATCCTCCCATTTCCTCTTTGAAAACTGGTTCAACCAGATTTGCTTCTTTCATTGAATCAATAATACGTTTAATCCCGGTCCCATATTCTTCAATTAAACCAGCCAAGTAGAATATCTTGGATATAAGGGGATTTCGAGCCACAGACCGATGGGAACTTTTCAAAAGATCCATGTTCATTCCTTCCGGAAGTCCCCCTGCATTATGAAACCATATACGATCATCATAGACACGAATCTGAGTCTGCATATTATGCAGATGATAATTGCGATGTACTATGGCGTTAAGTAAAATTTCTCGAATCGCAGGGAGAGGATAATCCCATACATCATTACGCATCAATTCTTCACCAGTTATCTCGTACCGAACATTGATGAAATTTTTTATGGCCTCTTCAGCCTCGGCCACTTGATTAAAAAGGTTGCCTTCAATCAAACGATCTCCAATGATTGTTATTTCATCTTTGAATCTCCCCACCCTTACCACTGTATTGGTAAAGAATTGCTGAGGACCCTCACTAAATAAAATATACCCTGCGTTGGTTAATTTCCCATCTATGATTAAGTTAAGTTTCTCCAGTGTCAGTGAAATATCATCCGTACATTCGGCTGATTTTAGCCTACCACTTTTTCTTGCCATGGAAAAGAATTTATTAACGGTTTCTACATCAATCTTATCCAGGTCATAATCACCAGTCATTGAATCCCAGTTAGTTTTCAGTAGAAATAAATTCTTCAAGTCTTCCTCATGCATAAGACGGGTGGTACTTCCCACTCTTTGATAATATTTACCCCGATAAGAGCTTAGATTTCCTTTTTTAACTTCTATGGCCAAAACTTTCCTCCCATTATAATCCAAACAATTTATTCGAGGATGCACACCAATATTATTTACAATTTTATCAGTAAGATCCCTGAAAAACGGTTCTGAGCAGTTAACTCCTCGTATTTTTTTATCATCTGATATTCCCAGGAAGAGATGACCCCCCTCAGTGTTCACAAATGCAGCCAGTGTTTTATAGGCAGAATCATTCATTTCTTCCTTGAATTCTACCTTGGTCCCCTCATCTATTTTCATAATATCCCTAATTTCCATTTTTTTTACACCACAAGTAATATTAATTATAATATTATTAATAATATTATTCTATCTACCATAAAAGAGGTGATCCAATTTCCATTTATTGTCTGTAAGCGTTGCAATCTTTATTATGAGGTACATTCTCCTGACAAACCTGTTGAACTAGGTACATGTGACTGTGGAAATACTTTTGAGTATTATGAATCAATGGATGATCTTCCTGATAAAGATAGTAACTCAATTGTTCCATCTAAAGTTGAAATTATTGATGATTTAATAGTTTCCTATGAATCTGTTACCGCTCGGATCATTCTTTACTGTGTAGATGAACTTCCCTTCCCGGTGTCAGAAACCAATTTAATAAAGGTACTTCGAGGCTCTAATGCTCGTTTTATAAGGGATAATAATCTATCCAATCTCACCAGTTACCGAATTTTAGTTAATTTTTCCCTGAAAAGATTGAAAAGATTCATAAGAACCTTGAAAAAAGAAAGATTTCTTGAATCCCGGACGTATTCCTATTATTCAAAATTGATACTTAGTCCGCGTGGTAGAAAATTCATTTACAGTGATGATACTATAGTTACCGGATATTTTGATGAAGTGCATGGGAAAGTGAAAGTATCAGAAAATAATAATGATGATATTGTATATCAACTTAAACATAGTACTCGGGGTGAAAAAAGAGCCCATGCAGCTTATTTAATGGGTGAAAGTCGAGACCCTGCTTATATCCCCCCACTTATGTGAGGCTGTTCATGACGCAAATGGTAATGTAAGAAGACTTTCTGCTTCTGCACTGGGGAAAATTAAGAATCCCAATGGTTTGGATGCATTAATTTCTTTATTGGATGATGATAAACACCAGGTCCGGCAATATGCAGCTAAATCTTTAGGAATGATTGGCGATGTTAGGGCTTTACCCTACCTTTTAAAAACCAGCCAGGATCCTGTTTATTATGTCAAGGATTCCGCCCAAAATGCCATTAAAAAAATAAGAGAAAAATTAACTTCAAAAATTTAAATAAAATTCAAAAATAATACTGATATTTCCTCACGAAGCTCTCTCCAACATCAATAATATCTGTTACCACCTCCCAGAGCGATCTTTAAATCTAAACTAATAAATCTGTTTTAATACCCTGAAAAAATGAAATTTTTATTAATAACTTCAACCCTTAACCATAATAATATAATCTAAAGGAGAGCTAAATGCCACTTAAATGTCCAGAATGTAAGGAAACACTCAAAAAAGGGTTAACCATCTGCCCAGAGTGCGGTCAAAGGGGTGTTTTTGTTAAAGACAACAACGTGGACACCTACTCTGCCCTACTGGAAAACTTCCCATCCTGGATGACTCCCCGCCCCCAGCAAGAAACCATCCTGAGAAAAATAGCCCAGGGATTAGACCAGAGTTACCATTACATCCTCCTGGATGCCGGTACCGGGATAGGTAAATCAGCCATTGCCGTGACTTTAGCTAATTACTTCTCCTCCGCATACCTGGTGACCATCACCAAACAACTCCAGGACCAGTACCATAATGACTTCAAATTCCAGGTTTTAAAGGGTAGGAATAACTTTGACTGCATTGAGGGCATGGTTTTCAAGGACACCACCTGTGATGATGGTCTCTGCCAGACCGCAGATCTCCTCTGTGACCATGGAATAAGCAGTAAAGGAGAATTACTCTGCTTCAGTGACATGCGAGGCCAACCATTCTATTATAATAGTGACGACCCCTGCCATTACTGGCTGCAGAAGGGTAGATCAGTTCGATCTCCCATCACCTTAATGAACTACTCCTCCTTTTTCCCGGAAATGAATTACATGGACCACTTTGGAGAACGTGTGCTGGCGGTCTTTGACGAGGTACATAACATGGAAAACCAGGTCATGGACCAGTTAAGCCTGGAACTATCCAATAAAATGTTGAAAAAGGATTTCGAGGAATACCTGGAAAGATTAAGGGAAATAGATGAACTGGATACCATCCCCCAGTTAAGTGAGGAGGCATTCACTGAAGATGTGGATTTCTGGAGGAAACACATCGTCAAATATAATGATGCCTATAAATCCATACTCAAAGTACCTGACGTACCATTAAAAAAGCGTAAATCTGTCCACCGGGCTATTAACCGGTTATCCATGGTGGAAAGTGAACTGGAGGATCATCCCACTGAGTGGGTGATTGAAGCCAACCAAAAAGCAAAAACAGTCACCTTCAAACCAGTAGAGGTCAGCCGCTTTGTTCAAAGGTACCTCCTGAGCCATACTGATTACTGTCTCCTGATGAGTGCCACCATCCTCAGTAAGGAGCACTTCTGCAAATGGCACGGGATCAACCCAGACGATGCTCTCTACATCCAGGTTAAAAGCCCTTTTAAAATTGAAAATAGGCCTATCTATCTTGAAACCACTGGTAGAATGTCCAGTAAATATATTGACCAATCCAAGCCCCGCTCCATTCCTACCCTTAAAAAGATCCTGGATAAACACCCTGAAGATAAGGGTTTGATACATACCCATAGTCATAAGTTAGCCACCTACATCAGTGAAAACATCCAGGATCCACGGGTAATCATTTACAGTCCCCACCCTAATTCCAGGAGAGCCCCCAAAAGAGAGGTGGTCATCAGAAAATTCGCAGAATCCGAGGAACCACTGGTACTGGTGGCTCCCAGTGTGGATGAAGGGGTTGACTTCCCTGATGATCTGTGCCGTTTTCAGGTTATCTATAAAATGCCCTTCCCCTACCTGGGTGATAAACAGATCATGACCCGGATGAAGAGGGATGGTTACTGGTATGCCTACAAGACTGTGGCCAGTTTAGTCCAGGCGTATGGTCGTGGCATGCGTAACGAGGATGATTACTGTAACACTTACATTTTGGACCAGGATATTTACGGTGTCCTAAAGGAAAGATGGCGTAAATGTTTATATTTCATCCCTGAATATTTTGAAGAAGCTATTTTCTGAAAATATTTAGTAAATACATAAAATTAGTGAATGATTTATCTGATGAATTGAATTAAATTAATAATCAATATCTTTTCTATATATAAGAGGATTGAAAGTATGAATAACCCAGATAAACCCGTGGGAAAGGTAAGCGTAAAAATAATCATTCGAACCATTTTGTTCTTGGCCTTAATAATTGCAGTAATCTTTATATCGGCAGGTCGCCTGGATTACTGGCAGGGATGGGCTTATGTTGGGTTGAGCATTCTTTTCCTCATATTGTCCTACCTTTTACTGTCCTCAGAGTTAATCCACGAGAGATTGAAACCTGACAGTGGCGTGAAAAACTGGGATAAAATATTCCAAAAGGTTTCAGTGCCCATATTCATTGCTATTTTAGTTATATCATCCCTGGACGGGGGACGTTTCAACTGGTATCCTCAGGTTCCTTTTTATGTAATCATCATCGGCATCCTGGGCTTCATCACTGGACAGATTATCTTTTTACGGGCTAAACAGGTTAACCGCTACTTTTCATCCGTGGTCCGCATCCAAACTGACCGGGGTCAAACCGTCTGCAAAGACGGTCCCTACCGCCGGGTAAGACACCCCGGATATTTAGGGAGCCTCATCTACTCGGTGGCCACCCCACTCATACTGGGCTCCTTCTGGGGTTTGATCCCAGTAATGATATCCCTGGCACTCCTTATCATCCGCACACAAATGGAAGATAAAACACTGCAGAATGAACTGGAAGGATACACCGAGTACACCCGGGAAGTGAAATACAAAATATTACCTGGAATATGGTAGTTTCCCCATGAAATATTTTAAACCCCCATGGAATGATTTAAAGAAACAATTAGACAATTCCCTGAGCCATCATTGCCTTTGCAACTTTAATAAATCCCGCAATATTAGCTCCAACCACATAGTTGCCTTCAAATCCATATTCTTTGGCCATTTTATCAATATTTCTATATATTTCAACCATGTTTCTTTTTAATCGGGAATCAACCTCATCAAATGACCAGTGCATATTTGAGCTTCTTTGTGCCATTTCTAGTACACTGGTTGTAACTCCTCCAGCATTAGCTGCTTTTCCTGGTAAGAACATTAATCCAGATTTTAAGAATAATTTAGTAGCTTCGGGAGTTGAAGGCTTATTTGCTCCTTCTGCAACATATTTAACTCCATTATCTATAAGTTTTCTTGCTGAATCTTCATCTAACTCATTTTGAGTAGCACAGGGAAGAGCTATATCACATTTTATACTCCAAAGACCATAACTACCTTCTTTATAAATGGTATCCGGAAAATCATTTAAGTATTCATAGATACATTTTCTTTCTTCTTGTTTGATATGTTTTACAAATGGAATGGATATTCCATTTTCGTCATAAATGTAACCCTTTGAGTCAGACATAGCAATAACTGTTGCTCCAAGTTGTATGGCCTTTTCCGCTGCATATATAGCCACATTTCCCGAACCAGAAACTATTATCTTTTTACCTTCCAAAAATTCTCCCCTTGCTCTTAAAGCTTCTTCTAATATATAAATAAGGCCATAACCTGTGGCTTCTCTTCTTACAAGAGATCCTCCATATTCTATCCCACTTCCAGTTAATACGCATGTATGTCTGTTTGCAATTCTATTATACTGCCCAAATAGGTACCCCACTTCTCTTAAACCCACACCAATATCCCCAGCAGGGACATCAACATCAGGCCCTATAAAATTTCTAAGTTCAGTCATGAAACTCTGGCAGAATCTCATAACCTCAGCATCGGATCTGCCTTTTGGATTGAAATCACTTCCACCCTTTGCACCGCCAATTGACATACCGGTTAGACTGTTTTTTAAAATCTGTTCTAATGCTAATAATTTAAGAACCGATAAATTAACCGTCTCATGAAAACGAAGCCCTCCCTTATAGGGGCCAAGTGCACTGTTGAACTGAACACGAAAACCTCGATTCACCTGTACTTCACCATTATCATCAACCCATGGTACCCGGAACATAACCACTCTTTCCGGTTCTAAAAATCTTTCTAAAATCTTTGCTTCCTGAAATTCAGGATGCCTTTCAAACACTACATTAAGACATCTTAAAATCTCAGTTGCAGTCTGTATGAATTCTGGTTCATAAGGATTTTTTCTCTCAAGCTCTTTTAATACATCATCTACGTATGTCATAGCCTCATCTCCTAATTTTCAGATGGTAATCATCAATATTCCACCTCTAATAAAATATTAAAGGTTTCGTTAGCCAGAAAATCCATATCTTTAGGGTTTATTCTTCCTTTATTAATACCTTTTATTTTAATTTACCTTTACTAAATTCTGATACAATTTGTTAATGTATTCGGTTGGGAATAAATTACCCGTAAAAAATGCTTCAATAAATATGAGCATATCGGCTGATGTTGAGACGATACCACCATCAGAACCAAATGATGTCATCGCTTTGGATATGTGAAGGCTTGAATTATTCATTATCCAACCATAATGGCTAGTTAAGTCCCAGATAGTATCAACAACAAATTTAATATTTAGAAAAAACAATTAATTACTATGGGGGCATAAAAATGGAAGGTTTTAAACTAAATGAAATCCCGAAACTGGCTCTAGCGTTATTGATTGTTTTTATTGTAGGTGGTATTGGTAGTATAGCTACTTATCCCCAAATTCCCCTTTGGTATGTTAATGTTATTAAACCAAGCTGGGCACCACCAGGCTGGCTTTTTGGAGTGGTCTGGACTATTCTTTATATCCTGATAGGCACGTCCCTCTTCATGGTATGGAGGAAAGGCCTGGAAACTAAAGAGGCTAAAATCGCCATAGTGGTCTTTGCAGTTCAGCTGGGACTGAACCTGTTATGGTCCCTGGTATTCTTCGGACTCCATTCCATCCTGGGCGGCCTGGTGATCATAATATTGATGTGGCTAGCTATAATCGCTAATATTATCGTATTCTACCGGATTTCCAAGTGGGCTGGGCTGATTCTTTTACCCTACATTATATGGGTGACTATAGCTACCTATTTGAACTACTCTATTTACATTCTGAACTAATAGGATGCGTTTAAACTAATTCTTTTTTTTCCGAAAAATTTTACTGAAACGCCATAATCATTGCCTGTTACATTTCCTACTACAATTTCATTCAAGTTCTCAGTCATCGAAACTGTATTTTAAAATTTAATGTCTTTTACTAAAGTGATTGTGTTAGGCTTATCACTATATTCCCCTCAGAGATTGAACTAGAAGGATCTCAGAAAGTAAACGTCTAAAGATTGCCTGGAATCAAGTAGTGCCCGGCCCCTCATTAAAAGGAAATATCACCAAAGACTAATTTGAAGATTATACCTATTATCAGGGCCATGGTGATGCTGGTGAAGGTTCCCAGGAGGTAGTACTCTGCGAAGTTCCGGTCATTTAACTCGCTGAACCGGGCAATGGACTTGGCCGCAAAGATAATGGAGATAGCGGCATACTGGTCCGTGAGAACAAAGGTGAAAACAAGGATTCTTTCAAAAACACCGATCAGGGCACCAGCCCCTTTAATACCACTGCTTTCAATGCTGGAACTGTAGGGTTTCAGGAATATTTTTATGGCAATCCCCATGATAGTTACCAGGAAGTATCCCGTAACTAAAATAAGTAGTGTTGAAAGCATTTCTTACCGCCAAACTTTATTTTTTAAACTGATTTTCTCACTATGGATTGTGAACCCCATCCAGATCAACAACAAATTTGAACCATAATCAGTTCAATAATTATTTTGAACCTAATCTGGATCAATTATTTTATGGTGTAGTTTCTTTAACTGTTTATCCAAAACACCTTCACCGTACTTGAACAGGGAATAATTACCAGCCTTTAGGGTCTTATAAATATTCCTGGTGCCTGTCTGGAATTTTTGGGAGGCCTGTTCAATGGCCTGGGGGTTTTCACCATTCTCCCGGTAGTAAAGTATAATATCAGCACGCCTATCAGTCCAGGACCACACTACATCAAATAGTAGGTTTAAGATGCACTCGGCCACTTCAAAATCATCCCCCGAAGGACTTTCCATTACAATCCATCTTTTCTTCTTTTTAGCAGTGCGCAGGGCATCGGCTGAAAGATGAAATGCCTCCCCATCAATTTCCTGAACAAATTCACTCAGACTGGTGGAGATACTCCCCACACCCACCCCCAGGTAAAATGGATTACCAATCCGTCCGTAAAGGGCAAAATAAAGGTCAACTAAGACGTCAAGCTGAGATATCATCCCCTGGAAACTGTCTCCACCAGTTATCCGGAAATCTGATATTAAATAATCCTTGAATCTGGAGTTAACATAGTTTATTGCCCCTTTCAGTTTCTCCTGGGAGAGGTTCCGATCTTCCATTTTTTTGGATGATCTAAGATCACCGGTTAAAACAATGTACATGATATCCACTAAGCTCTTTATTCACCATGGATCTTTAATTCTAGTTGTGTATTAAAATTTAATATCTTTTTAACATATATAAATTTAGATTTTCTTAATATTAAACCAATAAAAAGAATCTTCAATCTTTTTGTTGTATTAATACAAAAATAATCCTGGATGAAACTCTCAGATAAAAAAAAGTGATGTGTAACCCGGTGTGTTTACTAAACCCTCTAAATGAAAAAACCAATAACTTGAATTATGCTAAAATTTATTAATTAAAAAAATCCAGCAGGATTATTAGCCAATCAAATTTCATCATTATACTGGAGTGAAAAATGCCATACCTGGTCTGCTATAAGTGTGATGTCTACTACGAGGTGGAGACTGAAGAGGAAATAATGGAGTTAACCCACTGTGAATGTGGTGAGAAACTGATTTATTTTATGAATCTGGAGGATTCATACTCAGATGTGGGTGGTGAATCTTTCTATGAAGCCTTAAATGTAGCTGATGGAGTATTTGTTCATCCGGATAATGGAAAACATGGAGGTAATGGTAAACCTGATGAATATGATGACCCGGAATACGGTAAAGGCTATGATGATCATGTGGATTTTACCAGACTGCCACAACCTGGAACCACCATTGACCAGGAACCCAGTGCACACCACCAGCATACCAGGGAAACCACAACCACTTTCACCCCGGAGAAGGCATCACAGTACTTGAAAATCCAGGAACATGGACAACTACTGACTTACGCCGGGGTTATTCTTTTTATCCTATCATTATTCGCCATATTCAGTACCCTGAATCTCTTTTATGGCTTGTTAACCCTGGTCGGAGTATTCCTGGGAGTTTATGGTAACTCCCTCATTGAGAATGGTAAAGCTGAGGGTTCCAGCTGGCAGAATGGATTGGAAGGTGAAAACATGGTAGCTGAGTACCTTAACACCCTACCCCAGGACTACTACGTCTACCAAGATGTGAATTTACCCGGTAAGGGTGGGAACATCGACCACATTGTAATTGGCCCCACCGGTATCTTTGTTATTGAAACCAAGAACTATTCTGGAAAGTACCGTATAAAAGGTAACCAGTGGTTATACTACAAAAATGGTGCTCCCATGGTGATTGATAATAACCCCGGTACCCAGGTTCGTAAGAACACCCTGGATCTCATTAACTTTCTCCAGGATAAGGGGATCTCCACCAATAGTTCGTGGATTACGGGCCTGGTGGCCTTCATCTGCCAGGATTTCCAGGTACTGGAAACTCCCAGGAATTATAAGGTTCTCATACCCCAGACAGTCCCCGAGTACATAATGAATGGTAAAAAAGAAACCAACATGGATTTACTGAGAAGAGCAGCCCTGGAACTGGAACCATACTGTGTGTAGCTTTACCTTAACGCCATAACCATGTAAAAAAAGGAAAATGTGTGAGGAGGGTTATCTCCTTGATGGCAACAGTAGTCCGCCAATCACCACTAATATTCCCCGGAGGATAGGTGAAGGTTCTACCTGTTTCCGGCATTCTGATAGTTTTTGCTTCCACCATGTTCTGCGCGATGACTGTGATGGCTGATACGCCCTGGGTATTTATATTATAGGTGTTTTGAATTTATAGATACAGTGAAAACATACGAACCAGCACGGGTAAACCAGCCAGTGATGTGCAGGTAAAATTAAACTTAAAATTACGTTGATAATAAATGAAATTCATCAGACAAATTTAAAAAAAATATGAAAGATTTATCCTAAAAGTTACTTTTTGTTCTAAAAATTACCCAAGTTCTAAAAATTACTCAAAAGCCCACCTAGATCAGTGCGGTCTTCTGCGGATCTTTGACCGGAATACTTAAAGAGGGTTTTGGATAGGGAGTAAACATTCATGGACTGTATCCATACCTTTCCATTTCCAGTTAATTTAGCAAAGAATATTCCTTCACCACCAAACATGATATTTTTAAGCCCCTTCTGATCCAGGCCACCGATGAATTCTATGTTGTAATCAATTGAATCCTCAAAGGCCACCAGGCAACCGGTATCCACGTGTAGAGTTCCTCCATAGTCAGCAGGGTTTAGCTCTAAGAAATTCCCACAGGAACCTACGAACAGAGTACCCTTATCCGAGAATCTTTCCAGAATGAATCCCTGACCCCCAAAGGCACCGGCACCTAGACGTTTGGTTAAGGCAATATCAAAGTCAATGGTACTCTCAGCTGCTAATAACCCATCAGACTGTACAAACATCTCCCTAGATCCATCCAGTTCCATGGCCAGTATCTCACCAGGAATCATCTGGGCAAAGGATGCCTTTCCATCCCCACCTAATGGTGTGAAATGGACGAAAGCCACACTCTCACCAGCCAGGGTTCTTTTACCCACATCAATGGCGGTGCCTATGGCTTTATCCAGGAAGCTTTTCCCTTCGTGTTTCTGGCTCCCGAATCGGGTGTCCATATCCACATTGGAGGTTTTCCACAGGAATTTACCTGCCTCCCCGTAGACTTCATCACCAGGGGATAGTTCGGTTACAAGCATTTGCATGGCATTGCCGATTATATTGTGTTTTATCATATTTTTTCACCTGCTTAGTCTTAGGTGAATCCAGTGCATATTAATATTTTACCATAATAATTCTAAAAGGAAAAATTAAAAAGGGTGATTTAAGGTTAATGGTAAAATGAAACATATCTCAATATAAAAAAATATCAGGAATTAGAAAAGGTTACCCAATGATAGGGGAAAATGGTGGTTAATATTAGGATCAGAAAATACCAAATAAAACTAAATTTAAAAAAAATATGTAAGATCCAACAGTTACGTTTAAACTGTTGGATATAGGTTTAATTCTAAGGTTGTGACGCTTAACTACCGGCTATCACTTTTGCAGAGCTACTATGAGCAGTAGGTTGACCTACCCATGCTTGGCCAGAGTAGTCAGCATCAACCCAGCCATTACAATTCCAGACCTCTACAGATCGGTGGTTGGATGAGTATCTGTTTGAGTACTGAACAATCCGAGCTCTTTGACCGGAGGAAGTAAGTTGACTGTACATTGCATTACTAACATCCCAACAATCACCACTGTAACCCTTGCTACTGTAAGTTCGAACAGCTGTTGCATAGGTTTTCTTGGAATATGTTGGACTTGTTGAGCTGCTTGAGGTTTCTTTACTGGCAGTACTGGTATCTTCACCAGATGCAGCCTGAACATCAGCTACTTGTTTGTCCCAGGTTTCCATAGCTTTTTCTGTGTCCTTACCCACAACTCCGTCAACTAATAATCCGGCTTCTGTCTGGAAATCCCTGACGGCTTTATCAGTGCTGGCACCGAATTCACCATCAATGTCTCCAGAGTAATATCCGTAATCAGTTAACCATTGCTGGATTTTTTTAACCTGGTCACCAGAGGCTCCAAGTTCCATTATCTGTGATTGGTTAGTGGAATTATTAGTAGTATTGTTACCAATAATTTTAGGAGTGTTCTCTCCGAAGGGTTTATTGTTCTGAAGCACATTTTCTGTTGCTTTTACATCAGCACCAGTAACTCCAATTTGTAAACCATCGTAATTAATTCCATCATTTGAATTTGAATTTTGGCCATCTACAGCTCCCACAATAGGGACTACTGCGATAACCATGCTTATCATACATAGGATAGCATAGCTAGAATATCTATTAATTATACCGCCTCCGCGCCCGAAAAAATTAGAATTTTTTTAATGGACTTTCTTTGACTTACATTAACTGGAAACAACATCTCTTATAAAGGTATGGAATTTTACGGCAAAAAAGGGAACGTAGAGGTCCTTTTTTTAAATTTAAGACCTGATTTACAGGTATTGAATTAACTGTATAAGGTTGGGCTGCTTCCGTTGCTATTTTAAGTATATGAACTCATTTAATAGCCCATTTACCCTAAATAGGCATATTCGATTCACACATATCAGTGCAAGACCTTCCCTTACACAACCTAAAAAGGAATGAATGAGGTGTTTTACCTATAAATAACTTTGAATCAACCATTTTAATCAAAATAAGTGATGATTAAGGTTAATGGAATTTAAGAGATTATGGGGTCTTCCTTCAAAAAAGATGTTAAATTGAATTTAACGTTTTAAATTGATTTTTTTTAATGAATTTAAGCACTTATTGATTAATTATTATTTTTTTCATTCATTTAGAACTTATTCCAGAAAATCCAAAAATACATCTTTATTATTGTTTCTTCTTCAGATTTTCAACCCAACTCCCAATCCTAGTTTATATTTCACAGTTCCATAGAAACAATATCAATATCAGGGTCCAAAAGCAAAGGATTTTAAGATTATCAGAATCCCATAAACTGAATAAATATCCTTCATCTGTAGTCCGTACCCGGGTAAATCAGAGATTAAATAAAACTGGGTAGATTACTCCTCAACAAAACCAGTAAAGATCCCAGCCAATATCAGAATATTCATTCATGGACTTATATCCCAGGTTTGCTCCTGGAACTCTTCCTGGTTAGTAATAGATCCGTTTCCATAATTCTCCCTACTTTGAATAAGTCCTGTTCACTTCATTGATATTTTTGATAAATTCCCAAAAATGATGTAATATGAAAAAATAAGTACAATTATCAACATAAAATATACTTAGAAATATCCTCTAAAAATTGATCATCACCACCATCTTCCACTTTAATTGGTTGTTTTGTGGTGTATTTTAAAATCTATGAAAGAATGGAGGATCTACAAAACTAATGGGGGGATTATTTTATGGTAGAGAAAAAGGGGATAGACACTATCTTCAATGACATGATCCAGACCATTAAGGAAAGACAGGTGGATCTGGACAATGCCATTGCCGAGTACACCGGGGGACCGGCTAAACCTGCCGCTGATATCAAGGAAACCAAGGAAGAAATAGTGGTAAAGACTGATCTACCTGGTTTCAAACGGGATGATATAAAGATCGACCTCACCGAGGACACCCTGGAGATTAGAGCTAAACACTCTGAGGAAACTGAAGAAGAAAGGGAAGAAGAGGGAACAACCTACCACCGGAAGGAAAGACGGGTAACTTCTGCTGCCCGGACGCTCATACTACCAGCCAGGGTTAAAATCAACGAAGTCACTGCCCACTTCAAAGACGGAGTCCTGACCATAACCATGCCAAAACTGGAGAAAAAGGAAACCTATGAGGTTAAAGTGGAATAATATCTACATTATTTCTCTTTTTTTTTAATTTTTTACCCCACCTTGAAACACCGGCTTAGACATTGAAAAACTTAGTTCATAAATGAATGAACTAGTATAACTAAATAAACCCAGATTCAAGTTCAACCCGAGGAACCTGTATTCTCAGTAAACCTGGTTATAACAACAATCCAGGTTAAATTTGTACTTACACTAAACCAGTATATCTGTACCATTAAATTTAGAATTATTTCTGCAGGTAAATGTAAAATTTTACCTAATTTAATGTGCTCAGTCATCAAATAACCAATTACTAATAGTGCTTTCATTAAATAAGCAAATCACTATTGGTGCTTAGTCATTACCATAACTAAATTACTGATGGTACCAACAACCTTCCTTTCCACCTGTATGGTCTTCTCTACAGCCACCTTTTCGTATTCAATAATGGATTCCTTCTTATTTTTAAGTCCGGTAAAGGATAAGATGGCCATGCCTATGCTGAGAATTGCTCCAAAGATAACCACCAGATGCAGTCCACTGGTTAAATTAGCAGCGTCTGCCCCGTAGAGTGCACTGGATTCTATGAGTTCGGCAGGTATTGCACTGTGCAGGAGTAACCCTGCATAACATACTGCAAAGACCATTCCCAGGTTCCTGGTGGTGGCCAGTATACCAGAGGCCATACCTGCATTTTCAGATGGTAACTCAGACATGAGGGCCTTGTTGGTAGGGGACTGGAAGAGTGCTGCTCCTAGCCCCAGGAGGGCCAGGCGGAAAAACACGTCCCAGGCATTTGAATCCACGGTTAACTGGGTCATTGAGAGGAGGGCTACTGTGGAGACCACTCCTCCCATGAAGGCTGGGAACCGGGATCCGAATTTATCAGCCACCATACCACTCAGGGGTGCTACAGTCATCATTATCACTGGTGAGGCAGTTAAAACCAGTCCAGTGGTGGCCTGATCAAGGTGCAATACTTTCTGAAGGTAGAATGGAACCGCAAAGAACATCATGTACATGCACATGTAGTTGAAGTGTAAGCTTAGGCTGAATGCACTAAATTTCCTGTTTTTAAATAGTTTAAGATTCAAAACCGGATTCTCAGTACGGAGTTCCTGATAGATGAAGAGTCCAAGTGTGATTAAAGCCATAACTCCGGTTATTATGGCGGTGGTGTAACTGGCCTCTTCCACCATGTTCAGTGTGTATACCGTTAAAAAAAGACAGATAAACTGGAGTACTGTTCCTGGTATGTCCCATTTTACTCTGGTTTTCTGACTGCGTTTAAGGATCATGTAGCAGAAGATGAAGTCCAGGATTCCCACTGGCAGGTTTACCAGGAAGATTGATTTCCATCCCAGGAATCCGGAGAGTATCCCTCCAATGGCTGGGCCCAGTGCCAGTCCAGCAGCGATGGCCACTGCATATATTCCCAGGGCTCTGCCTAGGTACTGGGAGGGGAATGACTTTCTAACCAGGGCCATGGATACACTGATCATCATGGCGGCTGCCAGTCCCTGCAATCCTCGGAAAAGGATCAACCATTCAATGGATGGTGATAGACTACAAAGTAGGGATGTGGTCACAAATCCGGCTAACCCTGCCAGGTACACTCTTTCCTGCCCATAAAAATCTCCGAATCGGGAGAAGAATAGGACGAATCCCAGGAGGGTGATAAGATAACTAGTTAAAACCCATTGTACTGTGGAAAGACCCACTCCAAAGTAGGTGGATATGGTGGGTAGGGATACGTTGATGATGCTGGCGTTGATGGGAACCATCATGGTTCCCAGAGATAGTGCTAGCAGGATCTGCCATTTTTTGTCAAAACCAGAAATATTACCATGACCTGGAAAGGGGATTTAAAGAATAATTTCTGGATAATCCCTTATGTCCATTTAATATTTCAGTTTTAACAGTTAAAAATAACCTGTTAACATAATTCAAAAATTGGGCTTGCGTTTTATTAGTATTAGAAATAAATTTTCTGGTTAATTTCAATTAAAAATACACCTTCATAATAAACTATTAGAACATTAATAAGTTAGATGATCATCCCATATAAAGATATGCAATCACCATTTTTTATGTAAAATTAAATAATATGAAGATTAAGATCATTATTATTAATAATCCTCTGGATAAATCAGCCCAATGTATGTTTAAATATAGAAATCCATCCAAAATTGATTATGAATTTTTTTTATCTGGAAGTGTCAAGTGATACAGTCTCCATAACCTAAAAATATTACATCCCAAGTAAAAAAATCCATATTACCCTTATATTTCAAAAAAATTATATAATCATTCAACTATAAGATCATTAATTATTTTTTCACACCGTACTGACTTAAACTGATTTAGTCATTTATTCTGTAGTAATGGGGGTTTATTTAATTGTCACATGAGAAACCTATTGAATTATCGAAGAATTTAAAACCCATACATAAAACATTAAATTCAACTGATATGAAGTTCCAGAAACTTTTCAACACCATTCCGGATATTATTACCATAATTTCTTTTGAAAACCAGAATCCTGGAAATTTTATTGAGATAAATAAAGCAGGCCAGGAAAAATTGGGATATACTCATGATGAATTCATTAAATTATCCATTGATGATATTGTAGCCCCTGATGTAAGATCAGAACTTCCTGAAAATAGTTATAACATCAAGAATCACTATTTTGAAACTGTATTCATGGCTAAAAATGGTGGAAGAATCCCGGTGGAGATCAGTAATACCCTGTTAAAGATTGATGAAAGAGATGTGATTCTTTCCATAGTCAGAGATATCACCCAACGTAAACTATCCGAAGAAGCCCTAAATGAAATCAAGGAAAATTATCGCCTGATATCCAAGAACACCACTGATGTGATCTGGATTATGGATATGCGTTTAAACTCGCTGACCTATATCAGTCCTTCAATATATAATTTGGTGGGTTACACAGCAGAAGAAATCATGTCTAAATCTTTGATTGATTTTTTAAACCCCCAATTATCCCAGTACATTGTTAATAAGATGGAAAAACGGATAAAAGCATTTGAATCTGGTGATGAATCTTCCCGGGTGCAAACTGATATCATAGAACATCTGAAAAAAGATGGTACTCTGGTTCCAGCAGAAATGGTAACCACCTTACTTGCAGACGAAAATGGTAAAGTTAACCAGATAATGGGTGTTACCCGAAATATCACAGAACGGAAGAGGTTTGAAGATGAACTTAGGGAAAGTGAGGAATTCAACCGGAGTATCATTGCTGCCAGCCCTGATTGTATTAAAGTCCTTGATTTAGATGGTAACTTATTAATGATGAGTGATGGTGGCCAGGAACTGATGGAAGTTGATGATTTAAACCTAATTTTAAACAAAAAACTTGTTGATTTCTATGCAGAAGAATCCCAGCCAGATGCACGCGCTGCAATTGCCAGTGCCAGGGATGGGAATCCTGCCCAATTCACCGCATACTGCCCTACAGTAAAAGGCACCCCAAAATGGTGGGATGTGATAGTAACCCCGATTTTGGATGCCAACGGCAGGCCAGAGAAATTATCTGCAGTCTCACGTGATATCACCCAGAGTAAGTATGATGAAGAAAAATTAAGGTGGAGTGAAGATCGGCTAATGATGGGTATGGACATGGCCAACATGGTTTACTGGGAATACAATACTGAACAAGATCTTTTCACATTTGATGACCAGTTCTATGCACTCTACGGGACAACAGCAGAAGAGGAAGGTGGTAACAAGATTTCTGGCCAGGAGTATGTCCAACGTTTCGTTGATCCCAGTGCCTATGAACTAATGGAGAATGAATTTGCCAAAACCTTTGAAGTGGATGACCCTAATTTCCTAAGCAAAACCCATCACTGGATGATCCGGGCTGATGGTGAAAGAAGATTCATACAGGTACGTTTTAAAATCATGTTCGATGAAAAGGGTAACAAGATTGGAACCAGGGGTGTGAATCAGGATATCACAGAACTTAAAATGGCTCAAGACCAACTAGAATTAAACCAGGACCTTCTTCTAATGAGTATGGATATTGCAAAACTGGTTAAATGGGAATACAATATTGAAAAAGACCTCTTCACCCTAGATGACCATTTTTACACATTATACGGCACCAATGCAGAGGAACAGGGAGGGTACCAAATGCCCTTTATGGAATATGTTAAACGTTTCGTGCCTGAAGAAGAGAAGAAAAGTTTAGCCAACAAATTTGTCAAGATATTAAAAAGTGATGACCCGGATATTACCACCACAATCCAACATTGGATAATTAGGGGCTATGGGGAAAGGAAATACATTGAACTACGAATTAAGGCCATATATGATGAGAATAACGAAAAAATTGGAACAAGAGGCGTTACCCAGGACATAACTGAACTCAAAAAAACTGAAGAAAAACTGAGACAATTACTGGAAGATAAAGATATGCTCATTAAAGAAATCCATCACCGGGTTAAGAATAATTTAATGATTATATCAAGTCTCCTTAACCTTCAATCCAGCAATTTAAAGGACCAGGAGTCCAAGGATTTATTTCAAGTGAGCCAAAACCGTACAAAAACAATGGCCTTGATCCATGAGAGGCTTTACCAATCAGATGACCTCAAACGTATTGGATTTAAGGAATATATCACCACTTTAAGTAAAGATCTTTACAAAAACTATGTAAATGATCCCAACCGTGTGGGTCTCCAGCTGGTTGTGGAAGATGTGGATTTTGATGTTGATCAGGCCATTCCTTTGGGTTTAATTCTCAATGAGATCATTACCAATTCCATGAAGTACGGTTTCCCGGGTGATTTAAAGGGCAAGGTATTCATAGATTTAAGTAAAAAAGGCAAAACTTACACTCTAAGGGTGGGTGATGATGGTGTGGGTTTACCAGAGGATCTGGACATTGAAAAGACAGATTCACTGGGTATGCAATTGATAACCAATCTGATTAGTCAGATTGATGGAGAATTTGAATTAAAACGTGAAAATGGTACTGAATTTATCATTAAATTCATGGAAAAGGAGATTGAGTAACTTTTTAAAATTTAACCAAATTAATCATTTTTTTATCATCAACTATCCAAATGGATTTTTTTAAAACTTTCTTTTAATACTCAATCCACATTTAAAATTGATATACAAAAATAATATAAGTAATATGTTGGATAGCATATTTAATACTAAGAGGGGTTGGTATAATTAAAATCCATCTGGAAAATCCAGAAGTAACTAGGGGTTTAAAAATTCTGGGTAAGGGACAAGTGCTTTCCCAGCTGCAGCAGGATATATCACATACATGGAAAAGTATAATGATAGTTGGACCCTGGCTTGATGCTTATTTTGTGGAGAAAGTCATTGATTCATTAAACCCTCCGGATATTGAGGTTCGCTTCTTGGTGCGTATAGATGGCGAGGGGGTTGTTGATTCCAAAACCCTGTCGGCACTAAATTTAGCCCGTGAAAACATAAAAAACTTTCAGGCCAGATCCCTTCTGAAATTGCATTCCAAGGCCATCCTTCTTGATAGTGATGTGTTCTACCTTGGGAGTGCCAACTGGTACTGGTACAGCCTCCATGAATCACTGGAGCTAACTGTCACCGGTAAAACATGTATTTTACCCAGATTAATAGAGGAACT
>Ga0334896_1000666_pt1 | contig 37000 bp, 35 predicted proteins | sample GraSluR3_MG_8_FD_207734 | JGI IMG/M metagenome (GOLD analysis project Ga0334896, IMG submission 207734) | Sludge microbial communities from methane-producing bioreactor in Wageningen University, Netherlands - Granular Sludge_27_06-R3 | ecosystem: Engineered > Bioreactor > Anaerobic >... | reverse complement strand
CTCTAAACTCCCGCATTCGGGACATCTTTTTTTTTCTTTTTGCTCATGACAATAGTATAAATCATTATAACTCTTTTCTCCACTTATCATTATGTGCCTCTTTAGACACAATTAAGTTTACACTGCCTTTTTTAGAGAAATGCAAGTTAAATATTTTATAACGTTTTAGTGTAGATAGGTGGGAATTAAGGCCGCCAATCATACTTAGATAAAAAGGATTCGGGCTTAATTTTTATGGCATCCTTTTAATTTCAAAGATAACGGGGCGTATCCCGTCGGTGCAACAGGCTATAATAGTGTCTTTATCCTTCATCCAGCCCTCAAAAAACCCTGAGGAAAAATCACCGCCGGTTAAAAATACCGAAATATACGGAGCAAGGTCTTTCCATGCCCAATCGCAGAAACCTTCCGGTTTTTCATACGAGGTGGTAAAAACCTCGCCTTCGGAAAAGCAAGGGCATTTTTCTATTTCGATTCCGCAATAGTCCTGTAAATCTTTAAATACCGGAGTTTTTAGTATTTTTATTTGAATTTTAGTCATTTATATCCCTCAAAATAGTAAAATCATATTATTTCAAACCCAATCTTTTGATACATCTTAATTGCGCTTGCATTGCCCGGAATAACATTCAACTCAACGCAACTATACCCCTTATCCAATATATAATTTATCGCAAACTTGGATAGCAGCGTGCCGTATCCCTGCCTCTGATATTTTTTAGCGATACTCAAACTTTGGATATAATTACGCTTAAATAAAATACTGCCCACCAAGTCATTATCCATAAAATAGAAAAAGAATGTGTCTTTGTAACGGCTAAAAAAATCCCGGATTTCATTTAAGTCATTTTGCGGGGATTCATTAATCCTATACGGTTCTATCCCGTTTGCCTTTCGCAATTCATAAAATATATCCGATTCTAAATCCAATTCCTGCATAAAATAGCTCTCGTTATAATTAACCAAATCTAAAGGCGGAATTTTAAATTTTCCATTTCCCGACTTGTAAATCATCCTTATATCTTTTTCGCTCATACTTACAACCCCCTAAAACAACTATTCATAAATAAACTCAAGGTTTCCGTAAATAATATATCCCCGATAGCCCCGTAATAAGTATATTCCATTTACCCCCCTCTCTAATATTTATCCCCTTATCAAAACGGGATTATTGAAATCATTATTATCAAATACAATATCCGCCCGTTCCTTCGGGTTACATCTATCCAAATATAAACGTTGACCGGGTATATATCTGTTATTGTATCTTTTTAAAACATTCTCAACCGAGCCGAAATATTCCAAATCTCTTTCAAGCGCGCGTTTCCTAACCGTATCAAAACTTACATCGAGAAATATTGACATATCCCAATATTGGAAAAGCTCGTCCCTGTTCATAAATATCCCGTCAAACAAAATAACCGTATCGGAGGCAATAGACACGGGCTTAATATTAATATCGCTCTCAATTTTATAGTCATACACCCCGGGAATAATATAATCTTTGCCGTTCTTTGCGGGCATTATTACATTTTCAATAATCACACCGTAATTAAAGCTGTCAAGAAAAAAGCCTTCGGGAGATAAATCACCGCGTTGCAAGCGAATCTCTTTCGGATTATGAAATTTATCAATAGAAACGCGAATCGCCTGATAATCACCGAGTTTATCAAATTTTTCCGCTACCCTGTCTGCAAGGAAAGTCTTTCCCGATGTGTCAACGCCGTCAAAAGCGACAATCAAAGGCGCGCCTTGTTTCGCCTTATAGATTTTATCAACTACATAAGCTATAATATCCATACCATCCCCCGTTAAATCATATCCCAAGTTCCTCATCCACCAAAACCACCGTAATATCCAAGCCCCGCTGGTTTTTCCTGTGAATTGTAGTAACCGCGCAAACGCATTCCGCCGCCACGCAATCCTCACACTTCCCCGTTACAACGCAGGGGGTTTTACGGTTATAAAACCCGGCAACCTTAACCGCCGCTTCTTTAGCGCGGGAAAGCGCCCCGCTTAAATCGTCCGCAATTTTATTCCTGCCGATAATATATATAACGCGCTTTGGTCCGAAACACGTTGCAGCAACACGGTTTCCCGTGCCGTCAATATTGACAATTTGCCCGTCAAGCGAAACGGCGTTTGCCGATGTGAAATAAAAGTCCGATACCAACGCCTTCCTGTCCAAATCCGCCGTCCCGACAGGCTGATGGATATATATTTCCTTCGCGAATTTCGATAAGGTGTCGTAAAGCCCAAGACTTCTTACGGTCATAGAATTACCGAACCCAATAGAATCCACAGGCGCGCATTTCTCAACAATCCCGAATACCGTCTCAACAGCCTGCGCGCCGTTTTCGCATAAGTGAACGTCAAACCCGCGCCTTTTCAGCGCCTTGGATAATTCCGTCAAGCGTTTATCAATCATACTTCCGCCTTTATCAAAAACCTTAATATCACGCAAAACGGGGATATTTTTTGCACGCTTCCTGCGTAACAGTTTCAACCTCGTTTAACCATCCCTCACGCTCATCAGTTGTGCTGTCGGCAACTATTCTAAACATCGTCCTGTAATAATCGGTTATCCCGCAAAACCCAAATACACATCTGCCCCAGATATATTCCAGCGGGTCATGAAAATACTCCGCCTCCCTTTGCGCCTCCGTGTTGGATGTGTTAAACACGATACCCGTTTTGCCCTTGAGCTTACCGACAGGTAAACCTCCCCCGCTGTCGTTTTCGGGAAAATCATAGGCATACGGTGGTCTTATTACCCTGTCGATATACCCTTTTAAAATCGCCGGAGGTTGTCCCCACCAGTTCGGATGGATAAAAACGAGCAGGTCGGATTCAAGTAACTCATCGGCATAGCGATTCACCAATATATCAACCGATTTTTGCTTACCAAGTTCCGCAACCGTCAACACGGGGTCAAAATTTTCCCCGTATAAATCATGCATATATACATCAACATCGTTTTTAATTAATGTTTCCATAACCCTGTGGTATATGGCATAATTAAAACTTTTATTATAAGGATGGGCTAATATTACGCTTGCTTTCATTTTACCCCCTTTTTTTATAGAAGCCCTACCGGCTTTCCATCAGCTTCTCAAGATGGGATTTTAGCGCGTCATAGCTATCAAAAGCGGGAAACTGCGGAAACTCCTCGCGGATATTATCCGGCGCATGGAAAAGCACCCCGCTGTTCGCCTCTTTAAGCATAGTCGTATCGTTATAAGAATCCCCCGCGGCGATAGTATAAAACCCGCAATTCTTGAACCCGATAATCGCCTTGCGTTTCCCGTCGTCCTGACGCAGACGGTAGTTTATTACGTTATTCCCGCTGTCGGTCTCAAGGGAGTTGCAGAACAGCGTCGGGTAACCGAGCTTTGCCATAAGCGGCGCGGCAAACTCGTAGAAAGTATCGGAAAGGATAATAAACGGAACACGTGAGCGTATCCAATCGACAAAATCGCGCGCCCCGTCAAGAGGCTCAAGGGTGTTTATAACCGCCTGTATATCCGACAGTTTGAGGTTATTCTCACGGAGAATCTTTAGTCTCATAGTCATAAGCTCATCATAGTCGTTAATATCCCGCGTGGTGAGACTAAGTTTTTCGATACCGGTCTTTTTGGAGAAAGCAATCCAAATCTCAGGGACTAAAACGCCCTCCAAATCCATACCGACAATAACAGGTTTTCGTGCCATAAAAAAACTCCCGAAAAATATGATTAACCGACAATTTTAGATGCGATATATACAATCATTTCTTTAATATAGAAAAACCCGAGCACGGCGCTTACAACAAGTTTTGCGGTCATAGCGACCATAGTCCCGGCAAACGAGGCGAACCCCGCTTTCAGCGCCTTGGAATGCTCCTTTCCGGCGATTAACTCCCCGCAGATTGCGCCGATTAATATGCCGAGTATTATTCCGAAGGGAGGGAAAAACACGAGACCGAGTATCATCCCGATAATCGAACCCCAAGTCCCCCATCGGCTGATACCGTGAAGTTTTCCGCCGAGCAGCGGAATAATATAATCGGCAATAAACACAACCGCAGTCGCAATACCCCATCCGATAAGAAAGGCATTGGAAAAAATCTCCCCGCCCCCTGTCCCGAAATGAAGCAAAAGAATCCCGATAAAACTCAACGGGGGACCCGGTATCGCGGGTATTATACATCCGATAACGCCGACCAAAACAAGCAATAAACCCAATATCATAAATACATATTCCATATAATATTTTAATTGATTTTTAGAAAATACTCAATAATACTATTGAAAGAACGGAGATATAGTCATATCAATACCACAAGCCCCTCCTTTGGAAAAGGCTCGGTGACCCCAAGTCCTTGTTCGCGTGTCATTCTGATTATACCCGCTTGACTCTAACCTGTGAAGAATCTACTTCGGTTAAAGGACGGAGATATGGTTATATCAATACCACAAGCCCCTCCTTTGGAAAAGGCTCGGTGTCCCCAAGTCCTTGTTCGCGTGTCATTCTGATTATACCCGCTTCAGTCTAACCTGTGAAGAATCTACTTCGGTTAAAGGACGGTTATAGTTTTTATAACCGCATCATTAAGGGTGGATTACGTTAAGAGTGCAGTTTAAAAAAAAAATACTTCAGATTATCTTTTCAAGCATCTTAAGGATTTGTTTGTCTATATCGGAATCATCAGCCATCTTGTGCATAATTTTGATTGAATAATCGCTCTCAAGAGCTTCACGGTAGGGACGTTCACTGGTAAGCGCATCGTAAATATCGGCTACGGTAAGAATCTTGACCAAGTCGGGAATACTGTCGGCAGTTAATCCGTCGGGATAACCATGCCCGTTAAGTTTTTCGTGATGGAACCGGACATATTCGGCGATTTCCTTGAAAGGCAGAAAAGTGGAAACAATATCATAGCCGAGCGCGGGATGCTTTTGAACCTCGGCGTATTCATCCGGGGTGAGCTTGCCCGGCTTGTTGATTACGGTTTTCCTTACGCCGACCTTTCCTATATCGTGAAGGATGCCGGCGGTTTTGATTTTTTCAATGCGATGCTTTGAAAATCCCATCGCACGCGCAATTTTATATGAATACTGCATTACGCGGTGGGAATGTCCCGCAGTGTATTTATCATCCCGTTCGATAATATCTACTATCGTGGCAAGAATATCCTCATATTCCTTTTCGATACTTTCTTTGATTTTAATAGAGTCCTGTTTCGTTTTATTCAATGTTTTAACCGACTTGGAAAATTCATGAGCAAGTTGCATAGAAATACCGAGACTTAAAACGACAAATCCGGGAGTTATTCCCGCGTAATGAGTAAGCACTTTCGGTAAAATATTCGCTATACCGAGAATATCTACAATTACGGATATAAAAAAAATCGAGTTGGTAATAATAAATCTCTTTTCGTTGTCTAATAATTTTTGTGCACACTTAGCCTTTCCTCTAAGATTTACAATCATCCTGAACATAACAAAGCCGACTATGATACTCCCCATAACAAGAAACAACGGATACAAAACCCCCTCGCTCATCTGCAACATACCTGAGTATAAAACTAAAGGGGAACTCAAAAACAGTTCCCCGAATATGAAAAGCGGGATAAATAACAATATAGCTATACGCAAAATACGTTTAGTAACCGGCATAGCTCCGAATTTCAGGAAGGCAAAATCCGCAAATTCTATATAAGCAAGCCCTGCAATCAAAATCATTATATGTTGCACTCGATGAAAAACGGTATTTAGGATTAGATACTCCGAAACCAATAAACCTGCCTGCCCGATAGTGTAAAACAAAACGGCAACGGAAAAAATCAAATAATACAACATCTCCTTTTTACTGTGAAACGAAACGTTTTGCCTGTTGGATAGGGGGATTTTCCTGTCAACAAAGTAAATCGAGAGCAGGAACGTAAAATTTAAAAAATTAAAAACCGCACAAAGAAAAGGCACTATTATAAAATTAAAATCGACAAATTCTTTCATTTAACCCCCATATTTACGCATTTAAAAAATACATCGACAAGATGAGGGTCAAATTCTTTTCCTTTTCCGGTCTTGATAACAACCATCGCATCCTCATGGCTTAATGCGGAACGGTAAAAACGGTCGGTGGTTAAAGCTGCATAAGAATCGGCAATCTGTATAATGCGGGAAAAAAACGGTATTTTCTCACCTTTAATACCGAACGGATACCCCGTCCCGTCCCAACACTCATGGTGAAATAAAACATATTCGGTATATTTGGAAAACAACGTGCTTTTCTGCAAAATTTCAGCCCCGATTACGGGATGTTTTTTTATTTTCTCAAAATCTTCAAAATTGATTATACGTTTATGAGAATATTCCTCCATAGGAATACCGACAAAACCTATATCGTGAAGAAGCGCTGCGGTTTCAAGTTCCTCAAGGTCGCTATAAGATAAGCCCAGATGAGTTCCCAAAAGCGTGCTTAAAAAACTTACCATCTCGGAATGCCCTTTGAGAAACACGTTTTTTGACTCCACCAAATTGACAATCATATTTATCGATGATGAAAAGCTGGAACGTTCCTTTTTTGTAATCTCGTTTAAAGTAATAATTTCGTTTTCGGTGTGTTCGCGTATCTGCTTGTGCTTTATCATAAAATAAAACGGAACGGCAAGCGATATTATCCCAATCCCGTAAATTAAGGTTATTTCCGTAAAAATCATATCCAATATATTCATCGAAATCATAATCAGGAAAGTGATTACGGCAAGCACTAATTCATCAGCAATATTCAATCGTTTCTTTATGTTCATTATTATCGAAATAATTTCACCGGAGAGGAAAAATATCATAAAGAAATGGAGGGTCTTTTCAAAAGTAAGTCCAAACATCGAAACTCCAAGAACCGAAAAAACAATAAACATAGCTACATAAACAATTCCGGCAATAAAGTGAAATCGTGAATTAATAAGGCTGTGGATATATGCGAAAATACCCACCATACATAAAACCGCGGCGCTTCCACCGATATTAATATAAATTCCCGACGGAATATTAATTCCTTTAAAATATCTCAAAACCCCGAAAAGATAAACAAGCGAAAGAAAAATAACAAAAATTCCTACATAAAGAAATTTCCTTTCGATTGCAACCATTTCAAAAAAATCTTTACGCAAAATAAAAATAAAAAGCGACCATAGAGAAAAGGCAAAAACAAACAATATAGGCAAGACATTTATTGAAATCATTGGCACACCCTAAATGAATTACTTATATTCTAAACATAACAGGAAAAATATGCAAATAAAACAAAAAAGGACGGGCAAAACCGCCCGTCCCTTTAATATAAAATTACTTAGAATATTCCGATAATCTGGTTTAACGCATAAATAGTAGCGCCGAAAACAACCGATACCGTGCTCATCAACTTAATAAGGATATTAAGCGAAGGACCTGAAGTATCTTTGAAGGGGTCGCCGACCGTATCGCCGACAACCGCCGCTTTATGAGCATCGCTGCCCTTGCCGCCGAGGTTACCGGATTCGATATATTTCTTAGCGTTATCCCATGCGCCACCCGCATTAGCCATCATAATAGCCATCGGGAAACCGGTAACAAGCGCGCCCGCAAGAAGTCCGATAAGGCTGGTTACGCCGAAAAGACTTCCCGTAATGATAGGCATAACGATAGCAAGAATAGAAGGAGCTATCATTTCGCGTTGTGCGCCGAGAGTGCTTATAGCGACACATTTCTGGTAATCGGGTTCAGCCTCACCGGTGAGAATACCTTTGATTTCCTTGAACTGGCGTCTTACTTCCTCAACCATAGCATTAGCGGCACGACCGACAGCGCTCATAGTAAGGGCGCTGAAAAGGAAAGGAGTCATAGCGCCGAGGAAAAGCCCGACAATAACTTCCGGAGAGATAACATCAGCGATAACCATATCACCGGTAATAAGAATAATTCTATCCCTGAAAGCCGCAAGAAGCGCAAGAGCGGTAAGCGCGGCGGAACCGATAGCAAAACCTTTACCGGTTGCAGCGGTTGTGTTACCAAGCGAGTCCAAAGCATCGGTGCGTTTACGAACCTCTGCGCCAAGCCCGCCTTTTTCTCCCGCCATCTCGGCAATACCGCCTGCATTATCGGCGATAGGCCCGTAAGCATCGGTGGAAAGCGTAATCCCGAGAGTTGAAAGCATACCGACAGCGGCAAGACCGATACCGTAAAGCCCCTGGGTTATATTCTCACCCCCGCCGGCTAAGAAGAATGCGCCGATTGTCGCAGCAACAACGGTTACAACAAGAACCCACGTTGATGCCATACCCGATGCAAGACCTGCTATGATAAAAGTAGCAGGACCGGTCTTAGACTGTTCAGCTATATTACGAGTAGGTTTATAGTGGTCGGATGTAAAATATTCGGTAAAGAAACCGATAATATTACCCGCAACAAGACCGGTGGCAATAGCCCAAAACATACCGAAATTTTGAGCGCCCAAAACCGCATATATAAGAAGACCCGCGCCGATTAGAACAAGTAAAGAAGAAATATAAACACCGTTGCGCAGAGCTTTCAATAGAGTTTTCTGTGAAGCGTTATTATCTTTGGTTCGCACAAAGAAAGTTCCGATAAGCGAAGCGATAACACCGATAGCGGCAAGCGCCATAGGAACGGTGATAGCCTGTAAAACAGCGCCCTCGCCTTTAGAGAAAAACGCGGCGGCGCCGAGCGCCATAGTAGCCAAAATAGATGCGTAGTAGCTTTCGTAGAGGTCGGCTCCCATACCTGCAATATCACCGACATTGTCGCCTACGTTATCGGCAATAGTAGCGGGGTTCCTGGGGTCATCCTCAGGAATACCGGCTTCAACCTTGCCTACAATATCAGCGCCCACATCGGCAGACTTGGTATAGATACCGCCGCCAACACGCGCCATCAACGCCATAAACGATGCACCCATCGGGAATGTTACCATCACTTGGGTAATCTCGGTCAAATCGGTTTGGAAAACAAATCTGAGAAAAAGATACCAGATAGAAATATCAAGAAGACCCAAACCGACAACACACATACCCATAACCGCACCGGAGGAGAAAGCAACTCTGAGTGCGGGATTAAGCCCTTGTTTTGCAGCCCAAGCGGTTCTTGAGTTAGCGGAAGTGGCAACTCTCATACCGATAAAGCCTGCAAGCCCCGAATAAAAACCACCCGTCAGGAATGCAAAGGGAACGAATTTCGACAAAAGCTCCCCGTTTTCGCCGGAAAGGAAAAACGCAATAACAAAAAGTATCACGAAAATTACGGCAAAAATAATACCCACAATTTTGTATTGCTGTTTAAGATAAGCGATAGCGCCTTTTTTGATTGCGCCGGCGATTTGCTTTACTCTATCCGAACCTCCATCCTTGCTTAAAACATACCTTGCGGTAAAAATAACAAAAAGCAAAGCAAGAATCGCAGCAATAAGGGTAAACATAGCGGGGAACAAATCGTTTATCGCACCGCCCTCGTGGGCAACGGATGCAGCAGTTTCCGCAACCGCCTCCATTTCAACCGTTTCTTCGGCTACGGTTTCGGCAAAAGCCTTATTTCCGGCATTGACTACAACATTAGTAACCAATGCGCCTGCAAGACCAATCGTTACCAAAGCCAAAACCAGCCTTGTCCATCTGAATTTCTTTTTAGGCATAGATTTCCTCCTAATAGATTTTATTTTATAAGATAAGTCTTAAAATACTGCAAACTATGAAATTTTTGGGTATATTATCCAATATATCCCAAGAATAATCAAATAATTCGGTTTTAAAAATCGGGGTTTTACTGAATTTTGCTTCCCGAAAAACGAATTTTGAATACTCCATTATCCGTAACCGCACAATTACCGATTTTATTAAAAACCCATCCTAATCTACTTGATTATTTAACGGTCTTTGCGTATAATTAAGTATCGAGTAATTACAGGAAAAATATATGAAATACAAAATTGCTCTTGTGTCTTTTGCCGTATTGTTTTTTGCCTGCACAAGGTTAGTAAAACCGCCTGTAGATATTAACGGATATTGGATGCGGGGAAGGCGAACCCGTATCATTATCGACAATTACAAGGGAGTAATAGTAGGTGAAAACGGCGAAAGTATCGGCGCCGATATAGAATATCTCTCAGAGGAACGGATAAAAATTACCGAAAAAGACCATACTCCTAAATTTATCGCAAACTACGTTCCCGAAAGAGTCGCCGATATAATTTTCACCAATGAGCTTGTTAAAAACACTTATTATATACTGACCCCGATGGAAGATGAAAACAAAATTAGCGTTTTTGTAAGCGCTTGGCAGGCATACTTCGACTTTGAGTATGATGTCTATTATGTTATGTCTTTTACAAACAGTGAGGTATGGACTCGCATTATCGAGGAGAACTAATGAAAGATATTCGTAAACGCGTTGTTGATGAGTTTTTCAAGCAGGTAAAAATTGATTCCCTTGCGTTCAAAGAAAAAAATATGCTTGATTATATAGAAAAACGTGTCAAACCTATGCATGTGGAAATAAATTTGCTTACCTACGAACTAAAAGAAGTCGGGATGGGGTCCGCCAACCTGATAGTAAAAATACCTGCCAATTCCAAAACCCCGAAAAAATCGTTGTTTTTTGACTCTCACTTGGATACGGTGGAGCCGGGAATAGGTATCGAACCGGTAATAGAAGATAATATAATAAAAAGCAAGGGCGATACAATTCTCGGAGCAGACGATAAAGCGGCAAGCTCCGCTATGGTTATCGCTATCGAGGAAATAGTCAACTCCGGTATTGAACACGGGGACTTGTATTTTATATTCTCAACCGCCGAGGAAGTTGGGCTGATGGGGGTCAAGCATTTGGATTTTTCAAAAATCAAGGCGGATTACGGATTTGTTTTGGACTCGCACGGGGCTGTCGGAGGAGTAATAATATCCGCACCGTTCCATTACCAATATGAAATAAAAATCCGCGGTAAGGCAAGCCATGCGGGAATAGCGCCAGAAAAAGGCATAAGCGCAATCAAAATCGGTGCGAAAATTATAACCGACCTCCCGCAGGGAAAAATTTCCACCGACACGGTCGCCAACGTGGGTATTGTCGAGGGGGGTAAGGCTAATAATATTGTCCCCGATGAGTGTATTATCAGGGGCGAATACCGCTCATTAGACTTCAACGATATTAAAACTATCCACCAGAAAGTCCAGATGATTGTCGATAAGCATAAAGGGGAGGCGCTCGGCGTTGAAATTGAGCAAAAAGAGGAGTATAAAGGCTTCTCTTTTGATACCGATTCCGATATTATTCGTTTTGTAAATAAGGCAATCACCGATTTGGGGCTTGAACCTCGGCATGAGAAAACCGGAGGGGGAAGCAATACCAATATCTATAATCAGCAGGGTATTATCGCCGTAACTCTCGCATCGGGTATGATGAACGTTCATTCAACCGATGAATATATTCCGATTGACGACCTTGAAAACTTAGTCAAATTGATAGTAAAACTTGCCGAAAACACCTGAAACAAAGAATAACTTTACTTTTTAGTATAAACGCTTGTAACCTTTCCGCATTTGAGCATCGGAGTTTTTCCATCACCGTCATAAGTTAATTAAGTAAATCCGGTTTTATCGCCTGCCCACTCAAAAAAACAACTCCATCCTTAGCCTTAAAAGTGAGAATGTCCCGAACATTGCCTTTTTTTCCCGGAAAATTTCACCGTTTGACCGAAAATCCGGGACTTGAATTTCACTTTACCATACGCCGATAATATTTCGGTCAACGCCGGGGTTATATCCAAGCAAAAAAACGGGATAACGGCATCTATATAACGTTATAAACTATGCGGATATAGAATTGATGTGGAAAAAATTGCCGACGAAAAAAATAAGGCTGTTTCATAAAACATCAGCTTATCACAGAACACAAGACGGAGGTCTCCTGTGAAAAACAGAATAAAGTGGGGAGGAAGTTTCATTTTTGGAGTTACACAGGAACTCTTTGCTTTGGACGACAATAAAGCGGAAATTTTGCGTATGAATCTTATACAAATTTGCCTTTATATATCTTTCGATTTATAATATTAGTCTGTTAGTATCAAATGGGGATTTTTATGAGCGAAAAATACAGGGTGTTTTTCAAATACGGGGCGCATTATCATACGAAAAGCGTTGAAGTTGTGGCGGATTTCAATGAATGGGAGCCGGGCAATCTCGTTTTAGAGGATGATGACGGCGATAATATCTGGTGGGGCGAGGCAAAACTTCCATCGGGGGTTTACCATTTCAAATATTTGGTTGACGGTAAGGAATACCATCTCGACCCGAATCTTCCCTCCGAAAGCAACGGTAACGGATTTCAAAACTCGGTTTTAAAAGTCGGCAAGGCTAAACTTACCGATAACTTTTTCCATTCCCCGGATTGCATTGATTTCTATTCCGAACACAGTTTCTATATGCGCGCTATACTTAACTGCGAAAAATATAAAGGCGCTAAACTTATCGTTGTTGTCGATGACTTTATTAATACCGTAAACGGCTATGAACTTTTCCGTGATGAGGTTTATATCTATATGATATTCAAACTTGAGAACGGATGCACCTCCGCTAAGAATCTTTTGTATTATTTTGAGGTTGACCGCGCGGACGGGGGTTTTGACTATTTCGGTAAAAACGGGTTGGTCGATTCGGAGTGGGAGGTTGAGAATTTCGAGTATAAAAAACCCGAAGCCGCATCATTTACCTCCCCCGATTGGGTTAAGGATGCCGTATTTTACCAGATATTTCCCGAAAGGTTTTATAACGGGAATCCCCGCCTGAACCCTCCCGATATTAAAGACCCTAAAACTCCCCCGAAACCCGATACATTCTACGGCGGTGACCTTGACGGAATAATCAAAAAAATCGACCACATAAAAGAACTCGGGGCTAATGCCTTGTATCTTAACCCGATTTTTGAAGCGCCTTCAACTCACAAATACGATGCTTCCGACTATACCAAAATCGACCCTCATTTCGGCGATGAGGCTGTTTTCAATAAATTTGTCAAAAAGCTGAAAGACAAGTCAATGCGTTTTATTCTTGACGGGGTTTTTAATCACACCGGAAATTCGTTTTGGGCTTTCGAGGATATAAAAAACAAAGGTGAAAAATCCGCGTATAAAGACTGGTATTTTATCAAAAAATTTCCTCTTATGGCGGATGGAAAACCTAATTATGATTGCTGGTGGAACTTCCCCGTGCATCCTAAACTGAACACCGATAATCCCGAAGTGAAAAAACATCTGCTTGACGTTACGCGGATGTGGCTTGAGAAAGGTGCGGACGGATGGCGTCTTGACGTTCCCTGCGAGATTGACCATCCGTTTTGGAAAGAATTTCGTAAAACGGTAAAGTCTGTCGATGAGGATAAATATATAGTCGGCGAAATTTGGCATAACGCATCGCAATGGCTTATGGGAGATGAGTTTGATGCCTCGATGAATTACCGTTTCAGGGATGCCACCGTTTCGTTTTTTGCTAAACGAAAGATTAATGCCGAGGAGTTTGTTAAGCAAATCGGGCAACAACTGTTTGATTACCCTATGCAGGCGAATTTTGCTATGATGAACCTGTTATCCTCACACGATACGGCGCGATTTTTTACCATCGCGGAAAACGACCCAATCAGGGTTATGCTTGCTCTCGCTTTTCAGTTTACCTATGTCGGCGCTCCTTCGATTTACTACGGTGAGGAAATCGCAATGACGGGAGACAAAGACCCCGACAACCGCAAGTTTATGAACTGGAATAAAAATGAGTGGAATAAACAAATTTACGATGCTTATAAGTTTCTTATCAAAATTCGCAATGAGAACGAGGTTTTACGTCGCGGCGAAATTAAATTTTTCTTCGCCAAAGATATGGCTATCGGCTTTGAGAGATTTTTCAATAACGAACATTTATATATTCTTATTAATAACAGTGAAAAGAACATCAGTATTGATATAACCAATTATGCCGGGAACGGCGACTTTATTGATATATTCAAAAACTATCCTCTCAAGAGAAAACGCGCTTTTACGCTTTATGCCAACGACTTTGTAATACTCAGGAAAACAAAGGAGCGTGAATGAGAAAAAACCGCAGGTTTCAGCTTGTAGTAATCGGAGACAGCGTTGAAAACGAAACGAATAACCGCATAGCATATAATATCGGAGCTTTTGCCGCAAAGCAGGGATGGGTATTACTTAACGGCGGAAACAACGGCGTAATGCAGGCATCAAGTAAGGGCGCGTTCGATAACGGCGGTTTGGCGATTTCAATTCTTAATACGGAAGATATAGACGGCGGCAACCATTACTCATCCGTTACAATTCCTACCGGTATAGGATGGGCAAGAAATTCGGTCAACGTGCTTGCCGGGGATGCGGTTGTTGCAGTGGGAGGAAAATCCGGCACTTTATCCGAGATTGCGCTTGCCGTTTGCTACGGTAAACCCGTTATTGCTTTTGACAACTCCGACGGGTGGAGCGCAAAACTCGCAGGAGAACGGATTGACGACCGCTTTGACCCTGTTATCTCCGTCTCATCCATCGAGGACTTCCAACGCGAGATTTTGAAAATCCATAACCGTCATAAATCAATCTAATATATCCATAGTATAAACCTTAAACTTCCTATCCGTTCTTAGCCGAAATCAGGTTAAGAGCGCTTCCCGCTTTAAACCATTCAATCTGGGTTTGACTGAACGTATGATTTAGCAAACATTCCTCGCTTGAATTGTCGGCGTGTTTAATAACAAGAGTTAGCGGTTTTCCCGTTTCAAACGAGCCAAGCCCCTTAATCGACAGGGTATCATCCTCACGGATTTTATCATAATCGGCGGGGTCGGCAAAAGTAAGCGCAAGCATACCCTGTTTTTTGAGGTTTGTCTCGTGGATACGGGCAAAACTCCTGACTATTACGGCAATTCCGCCGAGATGACGGGGTTCCATTGCGGCGTGTTCCCGCGATGACCCCTCGCCGTAATTCTCATCACCGATAATAACCCAAAGTTTGCCCCGCGATTTATAATCTCTCGCGACTTTTGCAACGGTATCCTGCTCTTTTGTAAAAATATTGCAGGTTTTACCGGTTTCATCGGTGTATGCGTTTACCCCTCCAAGCAACAGGTTATCCGATATATTATCGAGATGCCCCCTGTATTTAAGCCAGGGTCCCGCCATAGAAATATGGTCGGTGGTGCATTTACCCTTGACTTTGATTAATACGGGCATATCCTCAAAGTCGTTTCCATCCCATTTCGGGAACGGATAAAGAAGTTGTAACCGTTCGCTTGACGGGCTAACATTGACCTTGATATTTCCGCCGTCTTCGGGAGGCATAATAAGCCCGATTTCCGGGTCGGCAAAGTCTTTCGGCAGTTGTGAGGCTATCGGCGGAGTTAGTTTAAACTCGTTGCCGTTTGCATCCTTTAGCGTATCGGTTGCGGGGTTAAAGGTAATTCGCCCTGCAACAGCGAGAGCCGCGGCAAGTTCAGGTGTGGTAACAAATGCGCGGGTTTCGGGGTTACCGTCGGCGCGCTTTGCAAAATTACGGTTAAAGGTTGTAACAATGGAATTCTTTACTCCTACCGGGGTATCCTTGCGATTCCACATTCCTATACAAGGCCCGCAGGCATCGGCAAGCAAAACACCTCCGAATTTTTGAAGTATATCCAACTGCCCGTCTCTTTCGATAGTTTTATGTATGGCGGAAGAACCCGGCGATATATAAAATGCCGACTTGGCTTTGATACCGCGGGCAAGCGCCTGTTCGGCGATTTTTGCCGCCTTATCTATATCCTCATAGCTTGAGTTTGTGCAACTTCCAAGCAGTGATGCGGAAAGCTCTTCGGGATAGTCGTTTTCCTTAACCGCGCTTTTCATCTGCGATATAGCCCACGCCTTATCCGGCGTAAACGGACCGTTGAGATGGGGTTCGAGTTTGCTTAAATCTATCTCGATAACCTTGCCGAAATATTTTTCCGGATTTTGCGTAATTTCCTTGTCGGGATTAAGCAGGCTGATATTATCCGCGACAAGTTTTGCGACTTCTTCGCGTCCCGTGATTTTAAGAAATTCTACGGTTTTATTATCCGACGGGAAAATAGAAGTTGTAGCGCCGAGTTCCGCTCCCATATTGGTAATAGTAGCGCGTCCCGTTGCCGAAATCGAATTTATACCCTCGCCGAAATACTCGATAATAGCCCCCGTCCCTCCCTTGACCGTGAGAATACCCAAAAGTTTCAGTATAACGTCCTTAGGCGAAGCCCATCCGCTTAGCGAGCCGGTCAGTTTAACGCCGATAATTTTAGGCCATTTGAGTTCCCACGGTATCCCCGCCATAACGTCAACGGCACCAGCGCCGCCGACCCCGACCGCGACCATCGAAAGCCCGCCGGCGTTAGGGGTATGGGAATCCGTGCCTATCATCATACCGCCGGGAAACGCATAGTTTTCAAGGATAATCTGATGGATAATCCCGGCGCCCGGTTGCCAAAAACCCATCCCGTAACGTGCGCATACGCTTTTAAGAAAGTCGTAAACCTCTTTGTTGGTTTCAAGGGCGCGTTCAAGGTCGGGTTTACATCCGTCCTCACTTACAATAAGATGGTCGCAGTGGACAGTGGTAGGGACGGCGGTTTTATCCATCCCCGCCTGCATAAATTGCAAAAGCGCCATCTGCGCCGTAGCATCCTGCATAGCAACGCGGTCGGGAGATAAAAGCGCGTAATCCTCACCCCGTTTAAACGGCTTGTCTGTCTTTTCCCAGAGATGGGAATATAGTATTTTCTCCGCGAGCGTAAGCGGACGGTTTAACAGTTCGCGGGCTTGGGTTTGTTTTTGTTTCAGCTTAGCATAGACATTGCTTAAACAAAAATCGCGTGTCATAGTGTCTCCTTGTGTAGATTGGTTTATATGTATTTTCTATTGATAAAAAATTTTGCCTTTAATTATATAATCATTCGTCATTTTTTTCAATCTAAAAGTAAGGTTTATGGTAAGTCCTTGTAAAAAACCTCCCCTTGTGCTAAAATATGCGAAACTTGAGAGGCGGAAATATGGAGTTAAGCGGTGAAACCGTTGAAAAGATGCTTGAGATACTTTTAAAAGAATATCCTAAATGGAAAGCGCCGATAGTTACCTTTGTTGCAGAAACTATGGGGCTTTCCGACAATAGTCTGCCGTTTCGGGTGCTTGTTGCAACGATTTTAAGCCTTCGCACAAAGGATGAGACAACTACCGCAGCGGTAACCCGTCTCTTTAGCGAAACTTTTCCCGACCCTCAGTCGTTTATTAAACTCGGCGCGGGTAAAATCGAGAAACTTATATACCCCGTGGGGTTTTACCGTGTCAAGTCGCAACGTCTTGTGGAAATATCGCAAATTCTTATCGAAAAGTTTGACGGCAAAGTCCCGTCGGATATTGAGGAGCTTTTAACCCTGCCCGGTGTCGGCAGGAAAACCGCTAATTTGGTTGTATCGCTCGGATACGGCAAACCCGCTATGTGCGTTGATATACACGTCCACAGAATTTCCAACCGATGGGGATATATAGCAACAAAAACGCCGGAACAAAGCGAGTTTGCGCTTCGTGAAAAACTTCCCGTGAAATGGTGGAACCGCTATAACGATATACTGGTGGCGTTCGGGCAGACAATTTGCAAGCCCGTGTCACCGTTTTGTTCAAGATGTGCCGTCGAGGAATGGTGCTTAAAGGCCGGCGTGGACAGGCACAGGTAATTCTCTTTGCAGTTTCGTTTCTTGACTGTAAACCTTTCCCTCTTTATAATCTAAAAAGATTTAATATATTTTGTTCTTGACTATACGCAATATGGATATTAAACTTATGTATAACTGAATTACAATGCTTTTTCCGTTTAGATATGGAGTTGCAAGTGCCTACGATTTTTAGATATGGAAAATATCGTTTCTTTTTCAATAGCCGTGAGGAGTCGCGCCGCCATGTTCATATAGAAAGCCCTGAAGGCACTGCAAAATTTTGGTTAGAACCGATTGTGTCGTTATCCGTATTTTTTTATCTCAAGGAAAGTGAATTAACGGAGATTGAAAAAATAGTGAAGGGGTAACAGAATGATTTTATCGAAAAATGGAACAAACACTTTGGATTATGAGGTTACAAATATAGAGCGCCTCGGGTTTTGGATAATAGTCGATAATGAGGAATATTTTGTCAACTTTGAAGATTATCCTAAATTCAAAAAAGCGACTGTTGAACAAATCTTAAATATAAAGAGACTTGACCCCGAACAGTTTAATTGGCCTGATTTGGATATTGATATAGATATTCGTTCGCTTAAATATCCCGAACAATTTCAAAAAGTTTATAAAGATTAAATTTCCGAGTTTTCTTTGCAGTTTCGTTTCTTGACTGTAAACCTTTCCCTCTTTATAATCAAATACAATAAACGGAAACAATTTAAGGATATGAATGATGAAGTTATTTTTTTTAATCATAGTGATTTTTTCTACAATTTCGCAGGGTTTTGCCAAGCGTCCCGGCGTTGATATGTTTTGCGGGAAACTTATCGGGGGATTCGGCGGAACATTTATCAGTCCCGATGATATGAATTTCCGCCTTGAAAAATCCGGGATGCCTTTAATACCGGGTGAGTATTTACAGGTGGGGGGCGGGTATCAGCTTATTCAAAGCCGTATAATCACCGAAATTGAGTATTTTGCTATCCTGTCGAGAACCGAAAGACACGGTAATTTTACATCCTCGTTTTCAGGACAGTATTCATATTTCAACATCGGGTTTTTACTGCTCGGATTGAAAAACTTTCAAATCTACCCTCTTGCGGGCTTGGGATACGGAAAAATCGAGTTGCGCGTTACCGAGGAGGGGGATTTCAGTTTCGATACTTTCCTTGATAATCCCATAAATTTGCGAAGTTTCGAGAGAGATATATTTACCGGCAATATTGCGCTCGGATTTGATTTTCTTATCCGCGACAACGGGAAATCATCGAATACGGGTTTGGGTTTTGTATTCGGTGTGCGCGCGGGATTCACCTATGATATTTCCGTAGGCGAATGGAAAGCCAACGAACTTCAACTCGGCGCAAGCCCGTATATGGGACTGACCGGATTTTATGTTCGTGTCGTTATGGGAATCTGGGAGTAAAGCTCACGGTAGCGGTTTTAGACATAATCCGGATACAAAGGGCTTGTATAAGTTTACGGTAAAAATCCTACCTTAAATTAAACTGCACACCTAAGAAGAAATCTACGGCTAACCATATATAATCACTTTTAGATATTTCTATAGATATGCTTCTATATTTATAGCCATATGAAGAAAAAGCAGTAAATGTAGGTGAAAAACCGCCTAATATTGAAAAATCATTTCTTATTTTATATTCCAAATAATTTCTTTGACGTATTTGGAGGCTGGGTCCTTCAAAACGATATCCATATTCAAAAATACCTACAATTGATGAAGCGTCAACTCCCATCATAATATCTATATTTATTTTCCACTTTTCGCTGTCTTTAAGTAATTTATATCCGAAACCCCAATTAAACAAAGGTACCGGTTCAACAAACGGATATGAACTTAATCCGTATATAAAATATCCGTTTCTGATACCGTGCTTAATAAATATATTTGCTTGAAAAACTGTATTAAATCCAATTTCAATCTCGGTAAAACCCTTGCCGTAAAAATTAATAAGCCCGAAAGAGCGGCTTTTAGCATCTTTTGCAATATTTATCACCCCTATTTGCTTGCCGGCATTTCTGCTATAATTTATAAAACCCAACTGAAGCCCGCTAAAATTATTGGCGTAGTTGAATATACCGAACTGAAAACCTCTAAAATTCCCCGTTGCAACATTGATATTACCCCATTGCCAGCCGCGTCCCCCGCCGTCGGCAATATTAATTAGAAGGGATGTTTGAATTCCGCCCATATATTTCCCGCTGTAACCCAACAGCAACGAGTTTTGCAAACCTCTCATCTCCTCGCCGACTATCGAAACCGGAGCGAAAGTTATCCCGCTTACCGATGTTGAATAGGCGGCGACAGTCCCGAACTGGATATAGTTTAACCGTCTTTCGCCCCTTATCAAAAGATGACCCTGCGTTGAAACGGGAGGAAAAATCGACAGATTAATAAACCGTCTGTCGGGCTTCGGGAGTTCTTCGGCAGGTTTATCCCTTTCGATTTCCTTTATTGCCGCTCTTGCAATTGCAATCTCATCATCCCCGGATAAAAACACCACCTCATACTCGTTTTCGGAAACAATTGTCCCCGATAAAATATCCCCGTTGACCAACACGATTTTATCGGCATAGAGACTAACCGATAAAGTCAATAACAAAACCACAATCCCCGCTTTTAGCAATTTCATACCCGACCTCCTGATTTTTGAATAATAATAAAACAAGATTTATATATTGTTTAATCGACATCGGTATTTTAGACGGTTAAATTGAAAATGTCAAAATAACGCGGGATTTTATCCGTAATTGACTTCGCTGTAATTTGATACGGGACGATAATCCTGAAGAATAAGTTTTTCGCCGAGAAATTCCTCAATCTGCGAAAGGTCATAGGCTTCAATTAAGGAAGGCACAACGGTTGTCCTGAAGGTATGGGGAATCCTGCTTTTCTTTATGATTTCCACCGATAGCTTTATCTTATCAAGATTGACGGAGTCAAGTCCGACAGTCTTTGCGTATTTGGAAAAACTGTTTTTTATATCCATTGCAATATAATCGACAAGCCCTTTCGACAGGTATTCGTTTAAGACATCGGGAAAACTCCCGTTGGTGTCGAGTTTGACCTTAAACCCCTCCGCTTTACACCATCGCATAAATTCGGCAAGGTTGCTTTTCCACATACAGGGTTCGCCCCCGGTAATACATACTCCTCCGAGCTTGCCCTTACGGGTTATTAGAAAGTCTTTTATTTCATCTTCGGAAATATCGGGAATCAACATCACCTTTTCCGGCAAAACCAAATCCCAATTATGACACCAGTTACATCGGAAATTACACCCGCCCGTAAAAAGCGTCGCGCAAATTTCGCCGGGGTAATCTATAAGCGAGACTTTTTGAATACCTTTAAACATCTAAACTCCGAGAGAAAGTCAAATTTAAGCCAAAGCCCTTTTTGCCTTGATTGTTTCAAAAGCCCTGTCGTAGGTGTTTCTTTCGGAAAACTCCTGTTGTTTTCCGGTATTCCAGTTTTGAACGGGACGGTAATATCCCACCACCCTTGAATATACCTCCGTAGGTATTACCAAATTTTGCCCTTTTCCTTCCGTCATAATCCCCTCCTCTATCAATTTTCAAATATTTTAATCAAACTAATTATATACACTCCATATATTTCCCGTATTGCTTTAACTCCTCCTCCGTATGAGGATACGGGCAGGTATGATATTCCCCTGCGATATACCCGTGAACGGGGCATATAGAAAAAGTCGGGGTGATTGAAAAATACGGCAGATGGTATTTCTCGGCAATCGTTTTTACCAATTTTGATAACGAGGCATTATCCTCGATTTTTTCCCCGATAAAAATATGAACAACCGTCCCGCCGGTGAATTTCGACTGCATTTTATCCTGATGGTCCAACAGCTCAAAAATATCATCGGTATCGTTTACGGGAAGATGCACCGAGTTAGTGTAATAAGGAGTCTCATCGGTGCCTGAAGCGAGAATATCGGGATAGAGCTTTTTATCGGCGCGTGCAAGACGGTAGCTTGCCCCCTCTGCGGGTGACGCCTCAAGGTTATACAGATGACCTGTCTCCGCTTTAAACTCATCAAGTTTATCAAGCATAAATTCCAACACCTCTTCCCCAAACTCGCGGGCTTCATTTCGATTATACGGTATATTAAGCAGGTTCATAACCGCTTCATTCATTCCTATAAGCCCGATTGTGGAGAAATGATTAGTCCAGTAATTACCGCTTCGATTTTTTATATCCTCAAGATAGATTTTACTGTAAGGGTAAAGCCCTCTCATAGTCAAATCCTCTACGATTTTTCGCTTCATTTCCAACGAGGTTTTAGCTATTTCCATAACTTTGGCAAGCTCGGTAAAGAACTCCTCTTTGTTTTGCGCGGAGTATCCTATACGGGGAAGGTTTATGGTAACAACACCGATAGAACCCGTCATCGGGTTTGCGGCAAAAAGACCCCCGCGTCTTAGTTTGGAGTCGTGCTTATCCTCTTTAACCACACTGGATTTTTCCAACTGCTCGCGAACTTCGCGGTTATCAAGACGAAGTCTGCAACACATACTTCGTGCATCCTCGACACTCATATCGGAATTGACGAAATTACTGAAATACGGCGTTCCGTAACGCGCCGTCATCTCCCATATTGCCTGATATTCGGGGTTATCCCAGTCAAAATCGGAAGTTATATTATACGTAGGAATCGGGAAAGTGAACGGACGGTTTAACGCATCACCCTCAAGCATAATTTCGGCAAAAGCGCGGTTAATCATATCCATTTCGGGCTTAAAATCGCCGTAGCATTCTTCCTTAAGTTCTCCGCCTATAATTACCGCTTTATTTTTAAAGAAAGACGGGACAACCAAATCAAAAGTCAGGTTGGTAAAAGGTGTTTGGAAACCCGTTCTTGTCGGGACATTTACATTAAAGACAAATTCCTGTATCGCCTGCTTAACCTCGTCAAAGGAAAGATTGTCGTAACGGACAAACGGGGCAAGGAGAGTGTCGAAATTGGCAAAAGCCTGAGCGCCCGCCGCTTCACCCTGCAAGGTATAAAAAAAGTTTACTATCTGCCCGAGGATGGTTCTAAAATGTTTAGCGGGCTTGCTTGCAATTTTACCGGCGACACCGCCAAATCCCATTATAATTAACTGCTCAAGGTCCCATCCGACACAGTATGCGGAAAGAGAGCCGAGGTCGTGGATATGGATAGCGCCGCTTCTATGCGCTTCGCCTATTTCGGGGGTATATATCTTTGAAAGCCAGTAGTTTGCCGTAATGGTGGATGACACATGGGAATTAAGCCCCTGAAGCGAATAACTCATATTGCTGTTTTCATTGATACGCCAGTCGCGAAGGTTGACGTAATCCTCTATAATATTAAGACTTTCGTTTAAGGTTTTGCTGATATTGCGAAGTTCGGCGCGTTTTGCACGGTAAAGTATATATGACTTGGCGGTTTTACGAAAACCGAAATTCATAAGGGTATCTTCGACTATATCCTGAATATGCTCAATCTCGACTTGAGAACCCGACAGCTTGCTTACCACAACAGCGGTAATTTCCCACGCGCTATTACGGTTACCTTCGCCGCTTGCCTCAAAGGCTTTGTTTATAGCCGATGCAATCTTTGATGGGTCAAATTCGGATACCCTGCCGTCGCGCTTTTTTACAAACGTAATGCGGTTTTTGGAAGTTTTAGAGTTGACCAATTCGCCGACTAATTTTTCCATATCTTTTACTAATTGCTCCATTGCCTCCCCTCCCGTCTTTGACATTTTGTCGTTATAATTTCAAGGTTTAGTATAACCTGCAAATATACAGGCGCAAAAGAGGAAATCGAAAAGAAGAGATGAAATCATTAAGAGACCGCTCCCAAATCCGCAATCACTCTTAATTTTTCCACAGGCAGTCGCAGGCGTTATCCTGCAATCTTATTTCCCCTTAAACAGACACGCTAACCGCGTTTTTGTCTTGCCTCCTTGCGCCTCTGTAACTACCCGTTACTTCCCTCCGATAGTTACTCAAAAAAAAGTGTCCCCATCCCAATACCTCAATCCCACACTCCGACATTATTATAGCGGAAATATTCCAACTTGGCAAGAAAGATTTTGTTTAAGATTATGCTTACATTTTTTGGCTTAATTGCAAACTATAAAAGCAAATGTGGTTTATAAAAATTCCTGATTTATTGTGGGATTCAAACCTATTTCCTTACCAGCATATATTTTACTAAAAAGAAAAAATAAGTTACAATATTTAAAAATTTTTTCGGAGGACACGATGAATCAAATATCAAATATGAGCTATAAAGTAAAAGATATTGGTCTTGCGGAATGGGGACGCAAGGAAATAGAAGTTGCCGAAAAAGAGATGCCCGGACTTATGTCTATTCGCGAAAAATATGCAAAAGAAAAACCGCTTAAAGGTGCGCGCATATCGGGTTCGCTTCATATGACCATACAGACGGCGGTTCTTATTGAGACGTTAAAAGCTCTCGGTGCGGATGTCCGATGGGCAAGCTGTAATATCTTTTCAACGCAAGACCATGCCGCTGCCGCTATCGCCGAATCGGGCGTTCCCGTTTTTGCATGGAAAGGCGAAACGCTTGAAGAATACTGGTGGGCTACCGCTCAGGCTCTTTCTTTTCCCGACGGTAAGGGTCCTAATCTTATCGTTGATGACGGCGGGGATGCCACCCTGCTGGTTCATCTCGGTTACAAATTGGAAAACGACCCCGCAGTTTTTGACAACGTATCCGCCAACAAAGAGGAAAAAATTGTCTATGCGCTTCTTAAAGACATTTATAAATCCGACCCTAATAAATGGCACCGGGTTATAGAGGAATTAAAGGGCGTTTCGGAGGAAACGACTACCGGCGTTCACCGTCTTTACCAAATGATGGAAAAGGGCGAGCTTCTTGTTCCCGCTATTAACGTAAACGACTCCGTTACGAAATCGAAATTCGATAACCTCTACGGGTGCCGCGAATCTTTGGTTGACGGGATAAAGCGCGCTACCGACGTGATGACTGCGGGAAAGGTCGCGGTAGTTTGCGGTTACGGCGACGTGGGTAAAGGCTCCGCTCAATCTCTTCGCGGGATGGGGGCAAGGGTTATTGTTACCGAAATCGACCCTATCTGCGCTTTGCAGGCTTCTATGGAGGGTTATGAGGTTGCTACGGTTGAAGACACCTTAGGCGAGGGCGATATTTACGTTACCGCTACGGGCAATAAGGACGTTATCACTTTGGAATATATGCTTAAAATGAAAGATCAGGCTATCGTTTGCAATATCGGGCATTTCGATAACGAGATACAAGTCAGTGAGCTTGAGGAATACCCCGGCGTTAAAAAAGTCAATATCAAACCGCAGGTTGATAAATATATTTTTCCCGACGGGCATTCGATATTTATACTTGCCGAGGGTCGTCTTGTGAATCTCGGATGCGCAACGGGACACCCCTCGTTTGTTATGTCGAACTCTTTTTCCAACCAAACTCTTGCGCAAATTGACCTGTGGAAAAACCGCGATAGTTATGAAAACAAGGTATATCGCTTGCCGAAACATCTTGACGAGGAGGTCGCAAGACTCCATCTTGAAAAAATCGGCGTTAAATTGACGAAACTTACAAAAGAACAGGCGGATTATATCGGCGTAGGGGTTAACGGACCCTACAAGCCGGAACATTACCGATATTAAAAGTATTATCCCTGATAACACGGGATTTTAGCCTGTGAGCATCTTGCGGTAATCAAGTGCGAGTAAAACGAGCGTATCGAGATAACAGCATAAGTAAACAAAAACAGGGATAACTACACGCTACGGGTTTAACGGCATATTGAAATAACTTTCCGTCTGTTTAAGCCGGTTACAGGAGAAAAGATGAAACCAAAGCGTATGATTTCATACAGGCATACCCTTATTAATTCCATAGGAACTTTTCTTTCACGCATTACGGGCATTGTCAAATGGACGGTTATAAACCCGCTTTTCGGCAAAGGACTTGACCCGTTCCACGCAAGTTTCAGGGTTATTAATAATCTTAGGAAAATCGTAGGCGAGGGGGTTATTGCCAATGCCTTTATACCGGTATTTCAGGGCAGGAACACCGAGGACAAAGAGAAGGCGAATCTTTTCGCAAGTAACGTTATAAATATTTTCCTGATTTTCACGGTAGCAATTACCGCGCTTGGTATAATTTTTGCCCGCTCGTATTTTCCGATTTTTGTTCCCGGGTTTGCCGAGGGAAGTATTGAGCTTGAGCAAAGTATTGTCCTTACTATGATAATGATGCCGTTTGTGATTTTTATATTTCTTTTTGCGGTAAGTATGGGAATATTAAATTCGCACAGACGGTTTACAACCCCGGCTTTCGCCCCGATAGTTTTTAACGTTGTATGTGTGGGGTTTGCGCTTGTCTTTCACGGGCGATTCGGGGTTTATTCGGTAGGTATCGGTGTTGCCGTGGGTTCGGCGCTGATGTTTTTAATCGAACTGATTGAACTTTTCGGTGTAGGGTTTAGATACAGGCTTTATATAAATTTCCGCGACCCGGCGTTAAGGGAGTTTTTTAAACTTTTTTTCCCCACCGCGCTTAATATGGTAGTATTGATGATATTGTCGCTTGTTTTTACGTTGTTTGTTTCGTTTTTACCGTCGGGGTCATTCACGGTAATACAAAACTCTCAGGTGCTTAATCAAGCGCCTATCGGGATTGTCGGGGTGGCTATTGCCACAGTGATGCTTCCGCTTTTATCAAAGCCGGAGGTTCAATCAAGCAAAACCGATTTCGAGAAAACAATCAGCGAAGGTTTTTTTATGTTTTTCTACCTGATTATCCCGTTTACGATGTTTTTTGCGGTATTTCCCGATATAATAGTTAATATCGCATACCGCGATATACTTGTATGGATAATCGGCGATACGGGAAAATATACTACCGACCTGCTTGAACTTAATTATACCATAACGGCGGTTTATGCAAGCGCGCTTCCTCCTATGGGACTTAACCTGATTTTAGCAAAGATTTTTTATTCAAGAAAGGACGCTAAAACCCCGCTTGTTGCAAATATAGTTTTGCTTGCTGCAAGCACGGGGCTTTATTTTATATCCCGTATAGATAGTATCGGTGCGACGGGTATCGGTGTTGCCGACTCGATTGCCGCATGGTTGACATCAGGATATTTCTTAATCAGGCTAAGAAAATATGTAAAACTTCGCGAGCTTGAAAAAGGGCTGTTTGTAAAAGTTGCGGCGATTACGATTATAAGCGGTTTAACCGCCTTAGTTGTTTATCCCGTTTATAAATATTTATATATTCCGCAGAGCAATGCGCTTTTGCTGTTGTTATACGGCGGACTTGTATTCCTGATTTTTGCGGGACTTTATTATGGAGTGTGCAAAATTTTCAAAATGGAGTTGAAACGATGATATCTGCTTTGATTTTCGATATGGACGGTCTTATGATAGATACGGAACGTCTTTATTTTGAAACGGAACGCGAGATGGTTGCCGAATACGGCAAAACTATTTCCGAAGCTACGTGGTGGAAACTTATGGGGCGAAGTCCGCTTGAGGCGGTTACTATTCTTTTAGACGACCTTGAGATTCCCGTAAAACCGGAGGATTTCCTGAAGGAGCGCGACAAAATTATGCTAAAAAAGATGATGAATGACCTTAAACCGATGGCGGGGCTTTACGAGATTCTTGAAAACTTCAACGGGAGACTTAAGCTCGCAGTGGCTACCGGCGCGGAACGCCCTTTTTTGGATTTGGCGCTTGATAAACTTGATATCAGAAAGTATTTTAATATCCTGCAAACATCCGACACAATACAAAACGGCAAACCGCACCCGGAAATTTACCAAACCGCAGTCTCAAAGCTGGCGCTCCCCGCTTCCTGTTGCGCAATTCTGGAGGATTCGTCGAACGGCGCAAGGGCAGGTAAGGATGCGGGATGCTATGCTATTGCGGTGCCGACCGAATACACTATCCGTCAGGACTTCAGTTTTGTGGACTTTATTGCCAAAAATCTTATTGATGCAAATTCGCATATTGAAAGCCTGCTTAACGGAAAGGGGAGAAAATGACCGTCTTTGAGAAACTTGATAAACTTCCGCAATATGAGCGCGCATTTGTAACTATCGGAAATTTTGACGGTATCCATCTTGGGCATAAAAAAATCCTGGATAAACTTGTTGCCGATGCCGAAAATTTCCACAGGATTGTTATTACTTTCAGGGATGCGCCGCGTAAATTTATCAATCCCCGTATTTTCAGCGGTTATATCTTTCCGCCCGGGTATAAAATTAAGGTTTTTGAAAGTCTCGGTATCGACAGTCTTGTGTATTTGGATTTTCCCGATGTTAAGGATTTGAGCGCCGAGGAATTTTTATACAGGATTACGAATAAAATATCCGACCTCCATCTGTATGTCGGACATGATTTTCGTTTCGGCAACGGGGGACGCGGGGGTATCGGTTTTCTTAAGAGGGAAGCCGAAAATACCGGGTTTAGTCTTACCGAGGTCGGAGAACATAAATTCAGGGGGCAGAGTGTAAAATCCACCAATATCCGTCGTATGATAATGCGGGGGGATATGAAAACCGCCGCCGATATGCTCGGACGTCCTTATTTCATAGTTTCAAAAAAAATTACGGGCGATAATCTCGGCAAGAAAATCGGGTTTCCCACCCTTAATTTGGAAATAAATAATCAGGTTTTGCCCGCAATCGGGGTTTATTTCACGTATTGTTTTGTTGACGGGCGTTTTTTACCTTCTATGAGCTATATCGGAAAACGTCCCACGGTCAACGGTATAGACCTCCGCCTTGAAACCCATATTCTTAATTTTGACGGGGGTCTTGAAAATAAGGAATATCCGCTTGCTTTTATTGAGAAAATTCGTAACGAAAAAAAGCTCCATAATCTTGAAGAATTACAAAAAATTCTTTATAATGATAAAGAGGTAATTTATACTTTGGCGGCAAAGCATAGGTTGCCCGATAACTTTGTAAAATTATTCGGAGGATAAAATGGCTATTGACAGTGTAGCTAAAAAACCTATTATCGAGAAATACGCTATGCACGAAGCGGATACCGGTTCGCCGGAGGTTCAGATTGCGCTTTTGACGGAAAGAATATCGAATCTTACGCGTCATCTTCAAACATATAAGCAGGATAAATCCTGCAAGAGAAGTCTTATGAAGATGGTCGGTAAGAGAAAGGCTCTTTTGCGCTATTTGCATAGAAAAGACGTTGAAAGATATAAAAGTCTTATAGCGGAACTCGGTATCAGAGGCGCTTTTTAAGTAATTTTGCGCCTGAAATTCTCTTAGCGATACTTTACGCGATACGGTTGTTTGGGAGATTTGATGAAAACACCTGAGTTTAAGGATGTTGGTTTTGAGGATAAAGCGGAGTTGGACTCCGTTTTTTCTATTGAACAACCCGAAATATCCGAATATACTTTTACCAACCTTTTCGTATGGAGAAAAGCGCGGGGATTTAAAATTTGCCGAACCGGTAACGGTATTCTTATTACCGGCAAGTCGGATAATAAAGAGTTTTTTTTTCCGCCGATAGGGTTTGATGATATAAACGAAGGTTATAAAACGATAATGCGTTATGCAGAGAAGTTCTCGGTTTCGCCTGAGGTTCACAGGGTGCCGAATTCCCATCTGCATGCACTAAAAAACAGCGGGCTTTCTTTTGTCGCCGACAGGAATAATTTCGATTACGTGTATCGCACAAAGGATTTGGCATTCCTGAAGGGCAGGCATTACGACGGGAAACGCGGGTTTGTCCGCAAGTTTTTTAACTCCTATGACTTTGAGTGCAAAGAGTATTCCGTTTCTTTAAAGGACAAATGTTTAAACTTGGTCAGGCGATGGGCTGAAAAAAAGGGCGGGTTTAACGACTCTTTGCTTGCTGAGTTTAACGCTATTGAAGATATGCTTGATAACTACGAAAGACTTAATTGCAGCGGATGTATAGCGCATATTGAGGACAAGGTTATAGGCTTTTCTTTCGGTGAGGAGCTGAATAAATCCACTTTCGTAGTCCATTTTGAAAAAGCGGATATTGATTATGATGGAATTTATCAGGCTATAAACCAGAGATTTGTTGAAAACAGGGTGCTGGGTAATTATGACTTTATTAACCGCGAACAGGACCTCGGTATTGAGGGTATTCGTAAGGCTAAAAAAAGCTACTTCCCCGTAAAAATGATTGAAAAATATATTGTAAATTTGGCGTAAGCCGTATAATCTAATTAAAGAGGTAAATTATGGAATTGACTACCGTAAAAAAACAATTCGGCGACCACGAATTGATAATAGAAACCGGTAAAATGGCTAAACAGGCGGATGGGTCTGTTGTGTTGAAATATGCCGGTAACGTTATGCTTGTTACGGCGTGTATGTCGGATGAGCCTTTGGAGAACCCATCGTTTTTCCCGCTCACCGTAAACTATAACGAAAAATATTACGCTGCGGGTAAAATTCCCGGCGGTTATCTCAAACGCGAGTCTAAACCCTCCGATGAGGCAACGTTAATTGCAAGGATGATTGACCGTCCTATACGCCCCCTTTTCCCCAAAAATTTCTTTAACGAAATCCAGATTGTGCCCACGACACTTTCGGCGGATATGGAATATTCCGTTATGGGGGTTTTGGGTATTGTCGGTGCATCGGCGGCTTTGTCGATTTCCCGCATACCTGTCATTGAAGCCATAGGCGGTGTTCGCGTTATATATCTTGACGGGATTTATAAAGCCAACCCGAAACTTTCGGAGATTGAAAAAAGCTCTCTTGATATTATGGTTGCGGGAACACGCGAAGGTATTACTATGGTTGAGGGGGGAGCGCGCGAGGTTCCCGAAGAAGTGCTGATCGGCGCTCTTGAATACGCGCATAAATTTATTATCGAATCCATTGAGCTTATTGAGGAGCTTACATCTATTATCAAACCCGAAAAATATGTGGTGGAAGAGGCGACTCCTTTGCTTGATGAGGAAACCGCACGGAAGATTCGCGAATACGCTTTTCCTCTAATTAAACAGCATAATCTTGATGCAGACAAAAAAAGACGGTCAAATAATATTAAAGAAGCGGGAAAACAGGCGCTTGAAAATTGCGGTATCGACAAAGAAAATGAGGCTTACGGCGAGGCAAAACAGTTGCTTGAGGATTTGGAAACCGAAATTGTCCGTTCTCAAATTATAGATGAGGGAGTACGCGCCGACGGAAGAGACCATAAAACTATCCGCGATATTACTATTGACCTTGACCTTTACGAAAACTTACACGGTTCGGCTCTTTTTACGCGGGGTCAAACACAGAGTCTCGGTATTGTTACTCTCGGCACTGTTAAAGACGTAAAATATATTGACGGTATCGAAACTAAAGAAACCGAAACAAGCAATTTCATGCTTCATTATAATTTCCCATCGTTTAGCGTAGGCGAGGTAAGAAGGATGGGACCTCCCGGACGTCGCGAAATAGGGCACGGTTATCTTGCAAAACGCGCTATTGATGGGCTGCTTCCGTCCGAAGATGATTTCCCATATACAATCCGTATGGTATCCGAGGTACTCGAGTCCAACGGGTCATCATCTATGGCAAGCGTTTGTAGTGCAAGTCTTGCGATGATGGCGGCGGGTGTGCCTATAACCGCTCACGTTGCGGGTATCGCTATGGGAATGGTTTGGGATAAGGAAAAGGGCAAATATGTAGTCCTTTCCGATATTCAGGGACTTGAAGACCATCTCGGCGATATGGATTTTAAGGTCGCGGGGACTGAAAAGGGTATTACCGCTTTCCAGATGGACGTAAAGACTATGGGCATTACTCGTGAAATTATGGAAACGGCGCTTAATCAGGCTCGTGAGGGAAGGTTGCATATATTGTCGATTATGGATAAAGCCATATCTAAAGCGCGTCCCGAAGTTGCACCCAGCGCTCCGAAAATCAAACTTATTAACGTTCCCGAAGACGGTATCGGACTTGTTATCGGCGCGGGCGGAAAGGTTATCCGCCGTATTATGGCTACTACCGGAGTCGATATTTCAATCGAGGACGACGGTAGAACGCTTGTCTCCTCTACTAACGTTGAAATGCTTGATAAGGCTATTGATATTATCAGACATATAGTTTACGGCTTTGATAAAAATGAGGAAATTGACGGCGTTGTTACCCGTATTGAGGATTACGGCGCTTTTGTTGAGCTTGTTCCCGGCGCTACGGGATTATTACATCGTTCGCGTATGAAGGAAAGAATTCCCGTGAAGGATAAATATAAAATCGGCGACGTTGTCAGGGTTCGATATGAAGGTATGGACGATAAAAAGCGTATTGTTATCTCGGAGGTATAAAACTTCGGCGCTTTTTCGGGTGTCATATCATTTAAAGGCTTTAATCGGTTATGTTACTTTATCCGGCAAAAGCTATGGGACTTACGGGCGCTTTTCGGCAATCCGGTAACGGGATTTGCAAGGAAGAGGATTTGTATGCGATATTTGTTTTCCAGATTAATATATTTTTTCTGCGCGGTTTTGATGCTTTTTATGTTGTCCGCCTGTGATATAGAGGATTACTCCATTGAAATTGTTTTAAACCCTCCGCTTGGGCTTAAAGCAAGTGTTTCCAATGTAGTGGTTGACGGGATAACTAACGAATCTTTTATTTTCCTGAATTTTTGGGCATATAACGATGAGCATTATTTTAACGGATACAGAATTTATACTGCGGATACTCTTTCCGACTTGACAAACGAAAACACCAATTCTTACCGTATGGTTTTGCATCCTACCGACTCAAACAGTTTGGTTACAATTCAAAAAACGCCTTTTACCCGGGAACCTGAAGAAATCCGGTTTAATATGAAGAAGGATGCGGACTGGTCTCCTTTGCAAAATAAGGAATATTTTTTCCACGTTAAATCTTATTCAAGGGAATATAATGCGGAAAGTTTACCGAGTAATTTTACCAATGTTGTTTTTGAATAACGAGGTTTTTTATGAAAAAGATATATTTTGTGTTAATTGCTTTGATGTTTGCGTTTAGCGGATGTGGAATTGAAGGTTTTGAACCTATCGTTGATTTAAAACCTCCGCTTGGCCTTGAGGTTAAGATTATAGACAGTGAAATCTATCTGCAATTTTGGGGATTAAACGATGAGGAATTTTTCAGCGGATATAATATCTATGTAGCGGAAAGCGCCGAAGACCTTCGCGTGCAAAAGGGGGTTAAATATCCTAACGCCGACCATCGTGAAGATAAACCGACTTTATGGAAAAATATAAGACCCGTCAAGGTTGCAAAATTATATTCCTTTACCGTTACGGAAGATTATTTGGACGGTGAATCTCGAAACCTGATAGAAGGCAAGGGATATAATTTCTATGTTAAGGCTTACAGTGAGCAATATATGATTTCAAGTCCGCCGAGTAATATTGACGGTGTAAATTATACCACCTCAACATCGGAAACCAACGGCGATTAAACTATGACTTTTAATAACAAGTATCCCCCGTTAATCAATTCCCTGCTTTCCCGTTTTAATATTTCCCCTCTTGTTTCAGCGCTTAAAGATAATACGATTTCGACGGTAGCTTTGCCTGAAGGCGCATCGGTGTTTATTTCCGAAATTTTACGCAACGATTTTGACGTGTTTTATGTTACAAGTGAGGATGCGGAAGCCGAATGGATTTTCGAGAGCCTTCGTAATATTGACGGCGATAACACTTTGTTTTTCCCGGAAATAGACGTGATTCCCTATGCCAACGTGTTCCCGTCAACCGATAAACTTGCCGACCGTATGAACGCATTGGAAAAACTCTCGCAAAAACGCAGCAACGGAATTATTACCGTTACTACCGCCGAGGCTTTTTTCAGGATTTTGCCCCCGGTTGAATACTTCGGCAAAAGCAAACTTCATTTTAAAATCGGCGCGCGCTTTGATATTGAGGAACTCACCCGCAGGCTTGTTTCTATGGCTTATGTAAGAGAATATAAGGTTACCTCTCAGGGAAGTTTTTCAATCAGAGGGGATATTGTCGATATTTTCCCTCCCGATACCCACGATGCGGTCAGGTTGAATTTTTTTGATGATGAAATCGAATCTATCAGGGTTTTCAATCCGGTAACACAGAAATCCATAGAGGAACTTAGTAGTTTTGAACTTATTCCCGCAAGCGAGTTTGCATTTAAAAAGGAAATTGAAATAGATATAGATGAAGAGGATTTTTCCCGTAACGCATTATCGCATTCCGATTTCGCGCTCGGTTACTCGGATTTTGCTTCGCTCATTGACTACTCCTCGCGTAAGGATAAGACCCTTATTATCTACGGGCGGAATACTTACAAGGAATATGAAGAGGTAAAACGCAAATATGAAATTTATGCCCCTAAAGATATTCCTCATAAATCGCTTATATTCGATATTGACGATATAAAAGCGAGCAGGATTATTACAATCAGTATGTTTAAAAAAAATGAAAACGCTGTCGACCTCGGATTAAGGTTTCCTATGGAAATTGAGGGCGGTTTTTCCGCTTTTGTGGAAAATATGGAACGTATTGATAAAAAGGACAGACGCTTTTTTATCTTTGTCGAAAACGACAGTCTTTCCAAGAGGCTGATGTCTATACTTAAAAAATTTGAACCGAAAGAGCTTTCCGAAAACGATACTTTTCCCGATGACGGCAAGCTGTTTTTAATAAAACTTCCTCTTGAAAAAGGCTTTGAGATTAAAGAAGAACAAACAAGCCTTGTTTTTTTAAGCGAATCCGATATTAGCGGAAAGAAACGTTTATTTAGAAAACGAATACGCCAAATTGATTCGTTTATTGAGGATATAGAGGATATTCGAGAAGGCGAATATGTAGTGCATCTGAATTACGGTATCGGTGTATTTAAAGGGATACAACGTATCAACGTGTTGGGGACTGAAAAAGACTATATATTGATACGGTATTCCGAGGATGAAAAATTGTTTGTTCCGTTGGAACAGGCGAATCTTATCGGAAAATATGTCGGGGCGGAGGGACGAAAACCCTCGTTGGATTCCCTCGGCGGAAAAAGCTGGGCTAAAAAACGTGAACGCGTTAAAAGAAGTGTCGAGGAGTTCGCCTCACGGCTTGTTGCTATCTATGCAAAGCGCGATGCTATACAGGGGCATTCTTTCGGCGGGGACACGGTTTGGCAGAAGGATTTTGAAGACCGTTTTCAATATATGGAAACCCCCGACCAAATCAGCGTGATAGAAGAAATAAAATCCGATATGGAAAAATTGCGTCCGATGGACAGGCTTCTTTGCGGAGACGTAGGATTCGGTAAAACCGAAGTTGCGATGAGGGCGGTATTCAAGGCGATGATGGACGGGCGTCAGGTAGCGGTCATTGCCCCTACTACCGTGCTTTGCGAACAACATTTTTACACATTTGAGGAGAGGTTTAAAGGCTTTCCCGTTAATATCGCGATGGTTTCCCGTTTCACATCCGGTAAGGAATTTAAAGCGATAATCCGTAAGGCAGAGGAACATAAATTAGATATACTTATCGGAACACATAAACTTTTTTCGGATAAACTGAAGTTTCATTCTCTCGGACTTGTAGTAATAGATGAGGAACATAAATTCGGGGTTGAACAAAAGGAACGTCTGAAAGAAAAATACCCGTTTGTGGATTTTTTGTCTTTGTCGGCAACGCCTATTCCCCGCACCCTTAATATGGCGTTAAGCGCGGTTCGGGATATTTCACTTTTGCAAACCCCGCCGGATATGCGTATCCCCGTCCAAACCTTTGTGTCGGATTTTTCTTTTGACGTGGTAAAATACGCGGTGGAGTATGAGCTTTCCCGCGGAGGACAGGTATTTTTTGTGCATAATACAATTAAGCGCCTTCCCGAATACGCTTTTGCTATTGAGCAGCTTGTTCCGAGAGCAAAAGTCGCTATTGGGCATGGGCAGATGAACGAGGAGGAACTTGAAACGGAGTTTATAGGCTTTGTCAAGGGGCAGTATAACGTATTTGTCTGCACAACGATAATCGATTCGGGGCTTGATATTTCCAACGCCAACACGATAATAATAAGCGACTCCCATAGGTATGGATTGGCGCAGTTGTATCAACTTAAAGGGCGTGTAGGGAGGTCCCGTCGCGAGGGATTTGCTTACTTTCTGTATCCCCGTGAAAAGGCGCTCACGGAAAACGCTCAAAAAAGGCTTTTTGTTATTAACGAATATACCGATTTGGGCGCGGGTTTTAATATTGCTATGAAAGACTTGGAAATACGGGGCGCGGGCAATATTCTCGGACGCGAACAGCACGGCAATATTATCGCCGTCGGTTTCGATATGTATATGCGTCTCTTAAAAGACGAAGTGAAAAAGATTAAGGGCGAGTATCACGAGACTTTTGAAACGCTTATTGACCTTAATTATGATGCATATATCCCCGATACGTTTATATCCGACCCTGCCGTAAAGATGGAAATTTATAAGCGGATAGTTTCGGTAAATAATGAGGATGAGATTCGCGAGTTGAGTATTGAGTTGTCCGACCGTTTCGGGAAAATTCCCGAAGAGGTTTCAACTTTGTTTGAAATATCGAGGCTTAAAATTATATCGCGCGATATGGGAATAGAATCATTAATCGAAAAGGATAAATATATCGAAATTGCCTTTTCAAACCGTTCAAAGGTTGACCCCGTAAAGGTTATAAATATCAGGCAGATAGGTAAACACGAAATAGATATAAGCCCGCAGTTTAAAAACCGTATTTTCTATAAACGTTTTTCAAGCAACGTTTCAATGAAGGTCAAAAGACTTGTATCTTTTTTAAGCGATATTCGCGAGAAATAATCCAAAAATGACGGTTACTGAATTTTCGTTCAATCATTAAATGTTCAAAATTTTGCATAATTTAATTTTTGCATTTAAAATTACGATAATAAATAAAAGTTACGGGGCAGGGTGTTTTATGAAAGTTTTGATTTTTACCCTTTCCAATTACATTCTTGATATTTTAGTTGATTTTTTTATCCCGTCGGGCATTACCCCTTTTTACGGGGAGGGGGAAGAAAGTATTATACAGAAAATTCATACTAATAAGATTGACGCCGCATTAATAGACCTGAATCGCGAAAATTTTGATTATGCCACCAGAATAATCCAAAGAATAAGAACTCATCCCTACGAAGAAGTTAAAAAATGCGCGATAGTGTTATATATAGAGGGAGTGAGTAAAGAATTGGTGGCAAAAGCG
>Ga0334896_1000655_pt1 | contig 37186 bp, 36 predicted proteins | sample GraSluR3_MG_8_FD_207734 | JGI IMG/M metagenome (GOLD analysis project Ga0334896, IMG submission 207734) | Sludge microbial communities from methane-producing bioreactor in Wageningen University, Netherlands - Granular Sludge_27_06-R3 | ecosystem: Engineered > Bioreactor > Anaerobic >... | reverse complement strand
TCCACAAACGCTTATTAAAGTACGCTATTTTTTAGAATTTATCCACAAAAAAACAACCACAGAAGAAAAAAACAATGAAAAAAGGAGCTTTGCGCTAGCAAAAATTATTTGCTAACGCAACAGCCCCCTCTTTGGTATATTCTAAGGCTTTTTATCTGGTTTATCTGGTTTATCTGGTTTTTCTGGCTTGTTTGGATTATCGATCTTCTCCGGTTGGCCCGGTTGCTCCGGCTTATTGGGATTATCAATTTTCTCGTCGTCGGTCGAAAGGTCCTCTTCTTGGTCCTGGTCCTCTTCGACCGGCTTATTTGGATTATCGATCTTCTCAGGTGGACCCGGTTCTTCCGGTTTATTGGGATTGTCAATCTTTTCAGGCGGACCCGGTTCTTCCGGCTTATTTGGATTATCGATCTTCTCAGGTGGACCCGGTTCTTCCGGTTTATTGGGATTGTCAATCTTTTCAGGCGGACCCGGTTCTTCCGGTTTATTGGGATTGTCAATCTTTTCAGGCGGACCCGGTTCTTCCGGCTTATTTGGATTATCGATCTTCTCAGGTGGACCCGGTTCTTCCGGTTTATTGGGATTGTCAATCTTTTCAGGCGGACCCGGTTCTTCCGGTTTATTGGGATTGTCAATCTTTTCAGGCGGACCCGGTTCTTCCGGTTTATTGGGATTGTCAATCTTTTCAGGCGGACCCGGTTCTTCCGGTTTATTGGGATTGTCAATCTTTTCCGGTTGGCCGGCTTTCTCCAGTTGGCTTTTTGCCGGATAGATTTTAACACTATCATCGATTGATTCTATTAATTCTGACACTTTCAAATTTTTCATGTCTTTTTCATCGATATCACTCTTGGATTGCTTCATCAGGATATATTTTCCAACGGATAGGCCTTGATCTTGGGCTTCTCTCGCCTCTTCTTCTGAGGGCCTTGCATACACGAGGGTATATTTGTCTTGATATTGATGGATATAATTATCCATCGTAGGGATTGTCGTGTCTACTTGACCCTCTAAAGCAGTATAGGATACTAAAACAATACCTTTATCCGATAAATATCCTAATTGCGCTGAAGACCGTGTCAAATCATCTAAAACTTCACTCAAAGATTGTTTCTTAACAGAATAACCTTTTATAAGTTTTTTTCCTTCTTCATTAAGCGCTTCAATATACTTCACCTCTTCTTGGTCGTTGATGAAGATTTCAAGGCTTGGATTAACGTCAAATGTTACCATAGCATAAGCACGATCAATGGGTCCATTTAAATTGGTTATGGATACAAGTAAAAAAAGCAACACACATGCAAAGGCAATCGCTAACCGAAAAAAATGTATTTTTTCACTTGTCTTTGTACTCCCTCCGGCATAAAAATCCTCAATAAAATAGTGTACAATCTGATTCTCATTCATATCAGGCTTTTTAATCAAACGGATCAGCTTTTTATCTTCCGTCATGGCTACAGCATATTTTCTTTTCACCTCAAGTACAATTGCTTTTTTCATAAGATCACCTTCTCATTGACACAAAAAATCAATAACACATTGTATTTCATAGTGGTATGCAATTAATATTGCAGAAATCGTTTTTTTATGACTTTTTACAAACTTTACTGATTGATTATATTCACGACTAATTAATGTGACCGGCAAACGTTTCTTCTGCAATAAAGCTTCCATGACACGTGTGTTTGAATTCAACTTTTTTGCTAAGTCAATAATATGTTCACGGGTATTTTCATGTTTAGGATGTTCGCTAATCAATACATCATAACTTAATCCGAATGTATGTAATAGATTTTTATAAATCGCTAGTTCATTCCGCATAATAATTAAATCTTCAACATTTTCAGTTACTATATCTGATTCCGTGATTTGTGTTTCTTGGTGATTGGACTGACGTCGATAATAATCCACAATTTTATTATGAATCACAACTTTCGCATAACTATAAAACTTGCCTTTATCCGCATCATAATGATCTAGGCAATCATTAAAGGCTTCAAGAGCAATGTTGAGTTCGTCGCTATTACCCACTTCAACATATTTTTTTGTAATCGAAGACACTGTTTTAACAATAAAAGGAAGGTTGTCTTCTATCGTGCGATTACGGTCGTTCTCAGTCATATACCCACCACTTTCGGTACTTATCCAAGGATTACAGTATTAAAATAATTATACCATAATCATACCAAAAGTAATACTCCCTACCTTCTTATTATAATATTCGTTTTGACTTGGATTTTTAGGTACCTTTTTTCACTTTTTTATTGACATTCTCTATTAAGTTATGCTATTATTACTTTTGCGTCCAGTTATATTGCGCTTGCAGTTGTGGCGGAATTGGTATACGCGCAAGACTAAGGATCTTGTGGGCTTAGGCCCGTGGGGGTTCGAGTCCCCCCAACTGCATGAACGAAATAAAAGGCTTTATCGATATTCGATAGAGCCTTTTGCCTTTACTTTTTTATTTCAAAATTCCATTGAACGTCTGAACTCAATAAGCATCCGCTCTTTTGTATCCATAGATAAATCATCCACGATTTTTTGTCTCAACAAAAACATGGTCTCCAAACCGCTTTTATAGTCTTCTATTCGTTTAAAATAGCGTTCTTGTCGCCAATAAGCCTCTGAGTTTTCTATACAATCACACAAAATCTTTTTCATAGGTAAATACATAGCAAATTCAACGACCTCAGATAATAGTGACAGTTTAACATCTTTATAATCGATTAAAGCTAAAATATAGTTTGTTTTATCATCAACCAACACAGTTGTTTTTTGTGCTACATTATGTAAAAAACGAATTTTTAAGGTATTCGCATATCCAAAATAAAGATAGTCTATACTTAACTGCTCATCATTTGGATTACTTTCTTGATGGCAACGGCGAAAACTTTTTATTTCTATCTTGATATTTAAATAATTATGTAAGTCATCACTTTCCAAGAACTCTTCCATTAATTCACTCGTCAGTTGAATGAAGGCTTTCTGGCTTGAACTATATATAATCGCTTTCATTCCGTCGCCCATTTGGATGAGCTGTTTGACCGTATTTTTAAACCCGGTAGAGTGCTCTTGAATATGTAGTTTTGGAATGTAAAAATTTCTCAATAAAATAAGACATGCATTGAAACAATCAATCGTTGGATAAATCCAAAAATTATTATGGACATCCAAATAGACGAATCGTTTACGCATGTCTTCTAAATCAAGTAAATATTTGCACATATCTACATCTAGCGAATATTCAGATGCCAACCGATTGACTAATAGTGTATAATCAATACCAGGCACCTCAAAATCACCATGCATTTTATAATATGCTTGCATATAGGGTCGTTTTTTCTTGTAGCTCATTTTGACTAAACCAAATGCTTCATTATAATTTGCCTCATTAAATAGAAGCATCTCATTGACATCGGTTAAGAGTTTCTTTGATAGTAATGTAATACCATCATGTAATGTCATAATGGCATACATTAAATCTGTGTTTTTCTGTTCTGAACGTTCTTCTAAGTCAAATTCCATTAAGAATTTTCGGTAAAAACTTAAGCTCACCTCAACTGCATTAATTCCATTGAGTAAAAAATGCGTATACATAGCCTCTCCTCTTCAATCACTTTATTTTCTATATATATTAACATTAACAGAACATCAAAGTGAATTCAATTGGCTATAAGTCCTATTTTACTATAGCTTTTGCAAAATACTCCGGAAGGTGAAAGTTTGGTTTTTCACTGATTATGGGACTATAACTTGCGTAATGCTCGATTTCTTTACTTTCAGCAATCTTATAAAAATTACAATAAAACCCATCTCCTGATGATAATTTTTCAATGCCCGTTAATTCCCGAATCAAGGCAAGAGGAATAATCAAATCAACAGACCAGCTATTTTCCATAACACTTGCCTTTACATGACATTGTTGGTAGAGTTCTTGCCCAAGCACTTTTCTATCCTGTCGTCCAAAACCAAAGTTTGCAAGCATAGCTCCATTTGCATTAATCTCGAAATTCATATATAAAGATTCTTGATTCGGTTGTTCCTCTTGAAAGGAAACAAAAACTTCAACCGCGCTATCTTTATATACCGGATCTTGAGGATTTAAATATGTTCTCTTAGGATTTTTCTCTTCCGTTATGAATCGAACAATAATTCCAACACCCTCAAGATAGGCCATATATCCATAAGCTTTTGGCTTGTAGACACAATTCCAATTAAAATGGTTGATGTCAAAGCGAACCCCTTTTTCGATTTCATTCAATGCATCTATCTTGCAAACTTTATATTCCATACGATCTCCTATTTCAATAATCTTTTAAATTCATCTGCGACAAACTGAACTTGTGTTCCTACAATAACTTGTACACTGGTTTTGCTCGGACGAATAACACCGGCAACACCTGCAGATTTGATTTGTTTATCATTGACGACTGTATAATCTTTGATTTCAAGACGGAGTCTGGTTATGCAGTTATCAGCACTTACCACATTCTCTTTTCCACCGACACCTGCAAGAATTGCCTCAGCTACTGCCGTATAGTCGTCATTCTTTAATACGACTTGAACTTCTTCATCAATATCATCTTCTCTTCCCGGTGTTTTAAGATCAAACTTAAGAATAATGGCTTTAAACACAAAATAATATATTGCGAAGAAAACACCACCGACCGGAAGTAATAATAATGGATTTACTGCCATTGGCGCGTTAAAGCTTAAAAGGTAGTCAACAAGACCGGCACTAAAATTAAATCCGGCACGTGCTGGTAATAAAGCGACAACAAAAGCAGAAATTCCTGTTAATAAGGCATGGACAACATAAAGTATTGGTGCAAGAAACATAAAAGCAAATTCTAAAGGTTCCGTGACGCCTGTGAAAAAAGAACATAATGCTGCGGCTCCCAAAAGTCCACCTGCAATTTTACGTTTATTATCCTTTGCTGTATGGTACATTGCTAAAGCTGCTGCAGGCAAGCCAAACATCATTACCGGGAAGAATCCGGCCATATACATTCCTGTCGTTCCTACTACACCGTTACCATCAGGAGACCAGAAATTTGTTAAATCATTGATTCCCGCGACATCAAACCAAAAAACTGAGTTTAATGCATGATGTAATCCTAATGGTATAAGTAAACGATTTAGGAATGCATAGATTCCGGCTCCAACCGCTCCGGTTCCGAGTATAGCTGTTCCGAAGCTAACTAAACCACCATATAAGATCGGCCAAATAACAAACAAAACAGCTGCGACAAGAATAGTAACTCCACCTGTCATAATCGCAACACTTCGTTTCCCGCTAAAGAAGGCCAGTGCACTTGGCAATTTTGTATTTTTAAATTTATTATAACATGTTGCTCCAATAATACCAGATAAGATACCGATAAATTGGTTGGATATTTTACCAAATGCCGGATCAGCTTCCGCGCCGGTAAATATAGCCACAGCTGCACTTGATAATAATGTTGTAATCATTAACCACGAAACAAGTCCCGCTAATGCCGATGTACCATCATTGTCATCTGACATTCCTACTGCAACCCCAATTGCAAACAGAATCGCCATATTATCGATGATGGAACCACCTGCTTTAATTAAAAATCCAGCTAAAACACTGTTTGCTCCCCAACCTGTCGGGTCAATCCAATAACCAATCCCCATGAGGATTCCGGCTATCGGCAATACTGCAACAGGTAACATCAATGATTTTCCTAGTTTTTGCAAATACTTCATCATAATACAATTTACCCCTTTCTTATAGCGCTGTTGCCTTAATGCAACCACACGCAATTATATTATTGAGCGTTTTTTGTCAACGCAATAATAACGTCTTTGATTCCCTTGGCTTTATCGGTAGTCGTTTCAATCGTTGAATATACATCAACATTGCACACCACAATCGGTGAAATAACATCATACCCTGCATTTTTAATGCCCTCAATATCAAACTCGAGAAGCAGGTCTCCTTTATTAACGGTGGCTCCACTTTCTGTATGGGCTGTAAAAAACTCACCTTTTAATTTCACGGTATCTAAACCGATGTGAATAAGAATCTCTGCCCCTTCATCACTAACCATTGCTATTGCGTGAAGCGTCGGAAAAATCGATGATATTGTTCCGTTCACAGGTGCGAACACTTTTCCTTCCCGAGGAATGATGGCAACACCTTTACCGACAATTTCTTCTCCAAAGGTCGGGTCACTGACTTTTGAAATAGGGACCACTTGACCCGGAATGGGCGAATATAAAACATCTTTCTTATTTTGGCTTAATAATTCTTTTATTTTGTTAAACATTGTCTTCTCCTTTTCTGAGCTTAAAGCACCGTTATCACACGACGGATATGTACGGTTAAATACACTAATTCTTCATCTGTTATTTTATATGCATATGTTTTTTCAATATATTTTGCAATCTCTTGTGAACATTCATACTCTTTTGGATAGAGATGAATAACCACATTATGCAACTCAGCTTCTTGACTATCTAGAAGTTCTCGATTGATAATGCGTTGAGCCAAAAATTTAAGATGGGTAATAAAACGTTCATAATGCAAGCTATCTTCAGCAATCTCGGTATGATAATATTCCTTAACAATATCAACAATGAATGGAACCATTTTTGTCATATTCATTGCATCTGCCATTACGGTGTTGTATTCTGCATTGACGATATGTAGAGCAATAGAAGCCGCTTCATCTTCCGGAAAAAAAACACCTAGGTGTTCACTAATATGCTTTATAGCGTATTGTCCGATTTGAAATTCATTTTTATAGATACTCTGAACTTCCCATAAGAGCGGATTTTCAAACATCATGCCTTGATTGTAGCGCTCAACAGCAAAGTTAATGTGGTCGGTTAATGTAATGTAAATATTTTGATTAAGCTTTTTATTCAGAATTTGTTTAGCATATGAAATGATATCATTACTTACTTTAAAATGTTGCATGGGAATATTTGCTAGAAGTTCTTTAAAATGATCAATCGTATTCTGATTATCCATATAAAAAACCTTCTCAATACGCTCTTCATCAATCATGGCACCTTCTTTGGCCTTGAATCCAATTCCACGTCCCATGACAACAAATTCACGACCGGTATCATCTTTGGCACTGACGACATTATTATTGATTGCTTTTATAACTCGCATAATACCTCTCCATTAATCTATTCTTACAATAAAAAACACCAAACCTGGCTGAATCGAAATTCAATTCAACTAAATTTGGTGATGCCTGCACGACCAGTAACAATCCAAAATATTTTTTTTTACTATATTTACTATATCAACACTTTGAACAAAAGTCAAGCCCAAATGTTCGTTTACTTGTGATTAATTACTAACTTAAATCTATTTGGCGCACTTTATCTCTAATTTTTAATATTTTTGCCGGTGCAACTGACACCTCATCAAGACCGATGGATAAGAAATATTCGATCAACTCAGAATCACTACCAAGTTCACCACAGATTCCAACCCATCTACCTTTATCGTGGGCATAATTGACAACCATTTTAATCATACGTAAAATAGCCCTGTGATGCGGATTATAAAATCGTTCCAGTCGAGGATTTTGACGATCAATGGCTAATGTATATTGTGTTAAATCATTTGTTCCTATACTGAAAAAATCAACTTCATCGGCTAATTCATCACTTATCATTACAGCCGCCGGTGTTTCAATCATCACACCGAGTTCAACACAATCATTATAGGGAACTTGTTCTTCTCGCAAAGCATTTTTCACTTCTTCAATCATCCTTTTTATCTCAACAACTTCCTCTACTGATATAATCATGGGGAACATAATTGCTATATTTCCATAAGCCGACGCACGGTATAGCGCTCTTAATTGAACTTTAAAAATTTCTGGCTCTTCTAAGCATATACGGATTGCTCGATAGCCCATCGCAGGGTTTTCTTCAAGCGGAATCTTAAAATATTCAGCCTGTTTATCAGCACCTATATCAATGGTTCGAACGATAACTCGCTTATCGCCCATTGCAAGAGCCACTTTTTTGTAAGCCTCAAATTGTTCATCTTCCGTGGGATAGTCTTTTTTTTCTAAAAACAAAAATTCACTTCTAAACAATCCAATTCCACCAGCATCATAACGGCAAGCCGATTCAACTTCTTCCGCACTCCCGATGTTGGCATAAATCTCAATGCGTTGACCATTGCGTGTTACGTTGTCCATACCGATTAAGGCATCATAGGCTTTTTCTTGTTCCTGTATTGCCTCTTGTCGCTTACTATATGTTTCAATCGTCTCTTCATCAGGATCTATATATATTTTTCCAAGCTCCCCGTCGACGATAACCTCTTGTCCATCAAGCGAATCGTCAAGTGATTCCCCTAATGAAATTATAGCCGGAATATTTAAGGATTGTGCAATAATTACCGTGTGTGAATTGACCGTTCCTTCACAGGTTACTATGGCCAAGATTTTACTTTTATCCATCTGAATTGTTTCACTCGGCAACAAATCCTTGGCTGCCAAGATAATCTTCTCCCCTTCTTGATTAAAGGCATTTCTTGCCTCACCATTCGGATGTAAGATTTTATTGATCATCCGATGCGTTACATCTTTTAGATCCACTGCCCGTTCTTTCATATATTGATTATCCATCCGGTTAAATATTTCAATAAGCTCTTTTGACGCAGTTGATACCGCATATGCAGCATTCATGGATTTTGAATTTATGTTTTCCTTCACCAATTCTTCAAAGGTCACATCATCCAGCATCATGATATGGGCATCTAAAATATCCGCTTGGTCCTTGGATGTATTTTGATTAATTTCCCTGTGCAAAATCGACAATTCTTCAACTGCCATACGACGTCCTTCCACAAAACGCCCCCATTCCTTTTCACTTTCATCCGTCAAATACGTAGGCACTTCATCCGTTATTTGACAATAATACTTTATTCTTCCCCTTGCCACACCAGTAACAACACCTTTTCCTTGTATCGTTTTCATAATAACCACCTTTCTGAATCAAAAATTAAAAAAACCAAAAACTAGAGACTTTGGTCTCATTGTTTTTGGTTTTGCCTTTATAAGTAACAACCCTAAAAAATACCTATGAACTTTTTCATTATCCTAGCACGTCTTTTTCATGCTGTCAATATGCCTATTGATTTTTTTTGCAATTTTCTCTATAATGAACATATCCGACAAAGGCAAACTTATTGTAAAATAAGGACGCAAAGCTAGAGGGCCTTCACCGCATCGGAAAGGCAGCCAGTTACCGAAGAGATCGCTTCATCGTTATTCTCTTCTAGCGCATCATCTCGGATGAATGAATTTTCGCGCGGCTACACACATTCAATTATTAAGGAGGATTTATGATGAACAAAAAAACTGTATTACCGAAGTTTGGAATAATTTTAACTGTTTTGTTACTCGCTTTTAGTGTGAATTTATTTGCAAATGAAACTGATTCCACAGAGCCAGTAGACACACCGAATACTTTAGATAATTTAGACCTTATTGTCGAGATTGATCAAACAACCGGTGGCGCCATTACCATTGATAATCCATTGCCTGATTTTATTAAAGAACGGTTTTCAATGGCTGCTGAATATATGATATCACCGGGCAAAGCGAATCTATTGATGAAATTAAAAGCAACGGATTTAAGCGACGAAGTTAATATTGAACAATGGGCTCAAAAAACTGTACGCGAGATTCAAAAAGAACGAATCTCCAACAAAAAAGAAGCCAAAGAAATCTTACGCGCTGAAAATCCTAAAAACGATAAACCAGACAAAGGCAATCCTGGTAGTCAAGGGAATCGAGGCAAGAAAAAATAAAAAAATGTAGAATGATAAAAAAAGCGATTAGAGAAATCTAATCGCTTTTTTCTGTTATATTGAATATCAAAGATCCAAAGTCTCCACCTTCAAGATTTAACCACTTGCGTCGAATCACAATCCCAATCTCCATGAGTTCATCTCCATAGGCTTCATGAGACATATATTCATTAGTCACCTTATATTTCTTATTAGGGTCTAATCCCTTTAATTTAAACCTTAACCAGCTCGCATTTACATAATTCAAACTTTGATAATAGGCTGCTATAGCTTGAGATTGGTCTTGGGATACAACAATCCATGCCGTCTCCTGATTCTCAAAAGGACTAACTAAACGATAAAATCTTCCTTGATGGATGAGTTTTCGATTTTCTTTTACGTAAGCAATTTGTTCCCTGACAATCTCAATTTCTTCATCTGTAAGTGTATTCAAGTCAAGCTCATAACCAAAGGCTCCAAAATATGCGACATTTCCTCGAGTTTTTAAAGGGGTTATACGCTTAATTTGATGATTGGGAACTGCCGAAACATGGGCTCCCATACTTGATATAGGATAAACCATACTCGTACCATATTGAATTTTCAATCGTTCTATTGCATCCGAATCGTCACTTGTCCATGTTTGTGGTGCAAAATATAGCATGCCCGGATCAAAACGACCGCCACCACTTGAGCATGATTCAAATAAAATCTCCGGAAACTCATTAATCAAACGCGTGTAAAGATCATATACCCCAAGAATATATCGATGCATCACCTTTCCTTGCTCATCTGCCGTTGCACCGTGAGAGTAACACTCTGTGATATAACGATTCATATCCCATTTAATATACGAAATCTTTGATTCTCGAATAACTTTTGAAACCATCTCATGAATATAATCCACAACTTCTTTTCGAGAATAATCAAGTACATGTTGCGTTCGGCTGAAACTATCTAAACGATTGGGCGTTGAAATCAACCAGTCCGGATGGGCACGATATAGATCACTATTCTTATTGGCCATCTCCGGTTCAATCCAAAGACCAAACTTCATACCTAGCTCTTCAACTTTTTCAGACAATCCACGAATTCCGTTAGGCAATTTATCTGTATTGACAAACCAGTCCCCAAGCCCTTGGGTGTCATCATTTCGTGTACCGAACCATCCGTCATCGAGTACAAATAATTCAACCCCAACTTCTTTTGCTTTTTTTGCAATGGTGATGATTTTATCTTCGTTAAAGTCCATATAGGTTGCTTCCCAGTTATTCAACAAGACCGGACGCTCTCTGTCTCGCCAGTAGCCTCGTGCTAATCGTGTACGATAAAGCTGATGATAGGTTTGGCTCATTCCATTTAGCCCTTGATTCGAATAAACCATAACAAGCTCAGGAGTTTGAAACGTCTCGCCTTGATTTAATGTCCACTCGAAATTGTTGGGATGAATCCCCATAGATACACGTGTCAAATCATGGGTTGACACTTCGACTTGTGTTAAAAAACTTCCGCTATATACTAAGCTAAATCCGAGTACTTCACCGTCAAATTCAGTCGTCTCAGGTCGCTTTAATGCCAAAAAGGGATTGTGCTCTAAGCTACTTGCACCTCGCATACTATGCACCGACTGAACGCCATGTTCTAGCTTTCTGGTTTTTATATATCGTTCTCTTGACCAGGCCCCGGACAAATGCACCATCTCATAATCCATATCAACAAGGTCAACACTTGCACTCATTGCACTTGTTAAACAAATCTCTGTATTACCTTCATGAATGAATTTCGCATGGCGAGTCATTACAGGCTGATTCGTAAATAATGTATAGGTCAGAATAAGACGCGTTTGCATTACATCATCATACAGTTCAATCATCAGTGTATCTGCTTCGTCATCCGATTCAACATAGACAGCAGGTAGGGGTTCGATTTTTTTCTTACCGGAATAAATGGAATGTGATACATAGGTGAAATGACTAACACGGCTACCATTTTCTTGTTTTATTTCAAATGCTGGATATCTAAAGTCTCCTGTTCCATATGAGGGATACTCTTGTTTCGTATACTCTAAAAAAAGTAATGGGGATGACTCCGTATGACTTGCGCCCATACTTCTTTTTTGTTCTTCATGTAAATGTTTAAATGAATCTCGATCATGAATTTTTTTACCATAATACAAATTGCCTAATTGGCCATTATCCATAATTTCGATAATATAGCTTAAATCATTGTTAAACAAATGAAATTCCTTTGCCTCTTGGTGAAATATAATTGCCATAATTTTGTCTCCTTATAATTTACCGCCACTCGTGGCGATACCTTGGATAAATTGTTTTTGAAAGAATAGGTATATAATAATCATCGGTATGACAGCTAACAAAGATGCTGCCATAAGTTCCGGATAATTCGCTGCAAACTGGCCTTGAATCTTCGCAAGTGCTGCGGATAATGGTATTGTACTTTGCTCAGTATTCACGACTAATGGCCACATTAAATCTTTGAATGCAAAAAGTGCGGTAAAGATACCTAATGCCACCATTGCTGATCGTGTTAATGGTGCCATTACATACAAAAAGGTTTGACCGATGTTGCATCCATCAAGGCGCGCTGCCTCTTCTAACTCTTTGGGCAAACTCATATAGGATTGTCGTAATAAAAAGGTTCCAAATGCACTAACTAAGCCTGGGAAAATCAGTGCAAAACTTGTATTTAACATTCCTAGTCCACTTACGATTAAATACTGAGGAATAATAAAAATCTGTACCGGTACCATCATTTGAAAGATGACCAGACTAAACATGAGATTACGTCCTTTAAACTCTAGTCGTCCAAAAGCATAACCGGCAAGAGTCGCAGTTATTACGGCGAAAAAGACTCTCCCTAACATTAGTATAAAGGTATTCCAATAGAGTCGTCCAAAACTCATTTTTGTCATTACGGATTCGAATGCATCCAATCGCCATTCACTAGGAAACATGACAAATGGATTCATCTGTGTTGATTCAGATATAGTCTTAAATGCAGTGAGAATCATCCATAAAAAAGGAACTAACATCACAATCGAGCCCATAATAAGAACTAAATGTAAGAGTATTGAATTGATATGTTTTCTGTTTTCCATGACTTCTCCCTTCTAATTATAGTTAACCCATTTTTTTTGCATTCGAATCTGAATAACTGTGATGACCATTATCACAAGCAATAATAACATAACAATTGCAGATCCATAGCCTCTGTCAGACTCTACAAATGAATATCGATAGAATAGATACACAAGGGATTGCGTCTTGAAAAAAGCCGGATTATTACGATCCATCATCATGTATATAACATCAAACACTTGCATGGCTGCAATGATTCGTGTAACAGATACAAAAAACATCATTGGCGAGATTAACGGTACTGTAATGTTAAAAAATTGTTTAACTGCACTTGCACCGTCAATCATTGCTGCCTCATAATAATCTTGTGGTATTTCCTGCAATCCGGCAAGAAAAAGTACCATATTGTAACCAATGACCGACCAAATGCCAACAACTGCAATCCAAACAAATGTTGTGTTCGGATTTGAAATCCAATTTACTGAATCAAATCCCAAGGTATTTAACAAATGATTCAATAAACCGAACTCTGAATTATATAACCAGCGCCATACCATGGCTACTGCTGCAGGTGCTGCTACCATTGGCAAAAAGTAAATTGTTCGATATAAGGATCGTCCACGCATATGCCGATTTAATAAAACCGCTAAAACTAGCGCTATAGCAATAGAAAAGGGTACCTCAACGACAGCATACTTAAATGTGTTAATGAGCGCTTGCCAAACACTTTCATCTGCAAACATACGCTTATAATTATCTAACCCAACAAATACATTTCCTCTTCCAAAAGCTCCTGCTTTAAAAAAACTTTGATATATTGTCTGAAAAATAGGGATAATATTTAATGCAAATAATCCAAGCATTGTTGGGAGTATAAATAACCACCCCCATATAAATTCACTACGTGCTCGATTTGTCCCTTTCTGTTTAGCTTGTTTCGCCACGCGATCATCTCCTTACTAATAGTTTGATGGTATGAGCATCAAGAGAAAATATATTGATGCCCATACCATTCAATTGATTATTCTTCTGCTAATAATGCATTCATCTCGTCTGCAATCTCTAAACAAACTTCTTCCGCTGTTTTATCTCCGGTCCAAGCTAAAATCATTTTATCATTGGCCATATTTTCCCAACGCACTGTTGTTTTTGAGTATGGTCGTATCACTAAATCATCCATCATATCAAGATATGCTTGAAGATTAAAGTCAGGATATGCTGCTGTCCAGTTTTCCACTGTTCCTTCATATGCTGAGATTACAATTCCAAGGTCTGATTGTTTTTGTTGCGCTTCTTCTGAACCAAAGTATTCGATAAGCGCCCATGCTTCTTCAGGATGATCCGTGTTTTCTGCTGCAACCCAACCCAACCCATTATAAATAGATGCTCGTCGATTAGAATCTGCGTCTTTTGGAAGGACTGCAATATCACCATTTTCTATAACATACTCATTATTACATAGTTCTGCTAACATCCATGATCCTGCAGTAATCATTGCCACTTTTCCTGCTTCAAATAATGCATGTTCTTCATTTTCTGCAAGAACTTCGTAAGGAGGCATCAAACCATCTTTTGACATGGATGCAAAAAATTCTATTGCTTCAATCGTTCCCGGTTGATCATAACCCGAGGATTTTTTATCATCTGAAATAATATATCCGCCCATGTCATAGACTGCATTATACCATCCTGCTTGATTGTTACTTGGACGTAATCCAAAGCCGTACTGACTTCCGTCATCTTTGGTTAGCTTTTCAGCGGCATCTCTAAAGGTATCCCATGTCCATGATTCATCCGGATAATCTAATCCAGCTTCGTCAAACATGGTTTTATTATACCATAATGCAATTGTGTCGATGTCTTTTGGTATAGCATACTGTTTGGTCCCTTCCCAATTATAAATTTCAACGATTTCTTGAGGGAATTTAGACATATCTAAAACATCACTCGATTCAATGCGGTCAGTTAAATCTAAAAGCATCTCATATTCAGAATATCGAGCAATTTCATTGGAGTGCATCCAGAATACGTCGGGTAAAGAACCACCTGTTGCCCCCGCTTCTAACATTGTCCAATACTGATCCCAAGGTGTTACTTGAATCTTTGCTTTGACCCCTGTTTTTTCAGTGAAATCATTGACGATTTGTGTTAATCCGGGTTCTTGATTCGTATCCCAAATAGCAATTGTCAATTCAACATTCGAGCTACCTGACGCGTCTGAGCTCGAACTGTCAGACGAACTTGAATCATTGCTTGTTCCTGAATCTGTTGAACTTCCTTCAGAACCATTATCCCCACTACATGCTGCCAAACTCAATACCATTATCATTGTTAGTACGAACGCCATAATTTTTTTTAACTTCATGTGAATCCTCCTTTTATCTTGTGAATAGCCTTTGCCAAAATTTTGACTATGAACACATTATACCTTTAACCCTCGTCCAATTAAATATATTCATGTGATATATATATATCATAATGTCATATTTGTATATTTTGTTATCTTATTTCATTTCATTTTTATATATTATATACTACAATAGTAATAAAGTCATTATCATTACATGTATATAGTACTAAATATTGACAAAATATGTCATCATGTTGTATGAAACAGTGAATATGTTGCATTTCTAATCAATTTCACGTATACTAATCATAAATTATCAAATGAATGGTCTAGAAAGGAATATACTATGGATAAGCCAACAACGTATAACTCTAGAGCCGGTTTTCGTTGCCTTCGCAATATCAAACGGCAAACAAATGATCTGTATCTTGTTCATTGTGGACATCAGCAATGTCCTCCGGGATATACCTACAATCATAAAACACCGAACGAAAATCATCTGCATTTTATTTTAAACGGAAAAGGCACCTTAACAATTAATCAAAAAACTTATCATCTGAAAAAAGACGATATTTTTTTAATTCCAAAGTCTGTGCACATTGATTATGCCGCCGATATGGATGATCCTTGGGAATATATCTGGGTGACCTTTGACGGCGAGATGGCTATTGACTATTTAAATCATGCAGGCTTATCCGCAGATCAACCTGTAGCAACTTCAGGTATACCGACTGCTTCCTATCTTCCTCTGATTAAAAAAATTCTTGACTCCAATGAATTAACTTTTACAAATGAGATTAAGCGTGTAGGTTATTTATTTGATATTATTTCTACACTTATCGATGCTCAAAGTGAATTAAAAGGCAAAAAAAATCGCTACGATTACTCTAGCGAAACCTATGTTGAACACGCTTTGCAATATATAACATTAAACTATAAAGAAATTAAAGTCAGTGATATCGCTGAGTATGTGGGTATCAACCGTTCCTATCTAACCTCCATTTTTAAAAAAGAATTAAATGTCTCTCCTCAAGAATATCTAATCAATTATCGACTCGGAAAAGCAGCAAAGTTGTTAGAAACAAGCCATCTTCCAATTAAAGATATCGCTATAGAAACCGGATATAGTAATCCATTAAATTTTTCTAAAATGTTTAAAAATGCTTACGGTGTAAGTCCTAAAATTTATAGAGAACAAAGTGAATGAACAAAAAGAAAGCACCTAAAAACAAAAATTTTTAGGTGCTTATATATATATTGCTTTATCCTTCTTTTTTCATATTCATGACGCGCATTGCATTGATAACTGCGATAAAGGCAACGCCCACATCCGCAAATACCGCTTCCCACATGGTCGCTATACCAGCTGCACCCATCAGTAAGACAATACCTTTAACACCCAATGCAAAAATTATGTTTTGCCATACAATACGTTTCGTACGTTTTGCAATATGAATCGCCGTCACTAATTTTGAAGGTTCATCTGTCATCAACACGATATCTGCAGCTTCAATAGCTACGTCGGATCCAAGGCCTCCCATTGCAACACCGATATCTGCTCTTGCAAGAACAGGTGCATCATTCACACCATCTCCAACAAAAATTACGTGCTTAGATGGTTCTTTGGCATCAACGATTGCCTCTAACTCAGTCACCTTATCTGCCGGTAAAAGTTCTGAACGTATATCCGTAATTCCCAAACTATTTCCAACAGCTTGGCCCACTTCTTTTCGATCCCCTGTTAACATAATAATATGACGAATCCCCAACTTACCAAGTGCTTTGATTGTTGATGCAGAATCTTTTTTTACCGTATCTTGTATCTCAAGATATCCACAATATTGATTATTAACTGCAATATAAACCACCGTTCCTAATGAATGCACTTCTTCAAATTCAATGGCCATTGCATGCATCATTTTACTATTTCCGACAATAATCACATCATCTGCATAATGTACTTTTGCCCCTTTTCCTGCAAAATCTTCATAGTGTGTAATCTGACTTTCGTCAAGTGGTTCACCATAAGCTTTTAATATCGATAATCCGATGGGATGATTGGAGTGAATTTCCCCAATGGCCGCATATCGTAGCAATTCATCCTCTGACAGATTCGCTTTGGCCGTTGGCATTCGATGTGTCACTTCAAAAAAACCATGCGTCAGTGTTCCTGTTTTGTCAAATACAACGGTCTCGACTTTATTCAAAGCTTCCAAATAATTACTGCCTTTGATCAATATCCCGTGTCTAGACGCGCCACCAATACCTCCAAAAAATCCTAACGGAATGGATATAACTAATGCACAAGGACAGGAAACGACAAGGAAAATTAAAGCGCGATAGATCCAGTCATAAAAGTTTCCTCCTGTAATTAATGGTGGTATAAAAGCTAATGCTAATGCTGAGAAAACAACTACCGGCGTATAATACTTAGCAAAGGTAGTGATAAAGTTTTCTGTTGGTGCTTTTTTACTACTTGCATTTTCAACTAAATCTAATATTTTTGCAACGGTAGAATCCGCATAGGCTTTAGTCACTTCAACTGTTAAGAGACTATTTTGATTAATAAATCCGGATAAAATGGTATCTCCTTGTTGGATATCTCTGGGTAAGGATTCACCGGTTAATGCCATGGTGTCAACCATAGACGTTCCTTCAACAACCACGCCATCTAAGGGAACTTTCTCTCCGGGTTTAACAAGAATTCGACTTCCAACTGTAACCTCATCAGGTTTTACACGTCGACTCTGTGAACCTTCGATAAGATTTGCATATTCGGGTTTAATATCCAAAAGTTCTTTAATTGAACGCCTTGACCGATTGACCGCAAGGTCTTGGAAGAGTTCTCCCACTTGATAGAACAACATGACGGCAACACCTTCTGCATATTCACCGATGGCAAATGCACCAATGGTCGCAATGGACATTAAAAAGTTTTCATCAAATACCTGACCACGCACAATATTCTTACCGGCACGTAAAAGGACTTCCCCACCGATAAGCAAATAAGCTGAAAAGTAGAGCCCAAATTCAATATATGGCTGGAAAGACCCTATAATTGCAGTGGCAAACACAATAACACCTAATCCTAATATTGCTAATTCACCTGGGTTTAATAATCGGTCTACATGGTCACCCTCGCCTACATCCTCTTTATCGACAAAAGCAACCCCTGCTTCAATATGGTCTGCGAGTGATGATGCTTCCTTAAAAATCTTCGCAGTATCTTGTCCGTCTTGTAGATGGAGTGTCAATGTTTGGGAAGAAAAATTTAAGGTGGCCACACTAACGCCATCAATATCTTGAATACCTTTTTCGATTTTCGCTGCGCAATTTGCACAGTTCAACCCTTCGATACGAAATTCTTTTTTATTGTTTTTATCCATTGTATGCACCTCCTTGCCTTATTCTTTAATATGATTAAGGCCTTGATCAAATATATTTTTAATGTGGTCATCATCTAGAGAATAGTAAACCACCTTGCCATCTTTTCGATATTTTACCAATCGCGCTTGCTTAAGAACGCGTAATTGATGGGATATGGCCGATTGTGTCATTCCCAATAGTGCCGCAATATCACACACACACATTTCTTCGGTAAATATTGCAAACATAATCTTAATTCTGGTTGAATCACCAAACACTTTAAACAAATCCGCTAATTCATATAACTGTTCATCTTCGGGCATTTGTTGATTGACGCTTTGGATGATTTCTTCATGAATCACATTACACTGACAGGTCTCAAAATCTATCTTTTTGTTTGCCATAAGCTCTCCTTTTTATTTTGTATTTATAACTGTTCATATGAACAAGTATTCATATGTTAATTATAAAAGCAGCTTGCCCATTTGTCAAGCTGCTTTTATATCCTCTATTTTATATACTCTAAAATATCCTCAAAGCTTGAATACTTAATATATGTTCTTCCTGATTCATCTAATAATCGCGCCAATTCATCTTTGGCAAAAATCACATCTGCGCATATTGCTGCTTTATAGTCCGGTTCTGAGTCGCCTGCAAAATATACTTTTTTATACTTATTACGATGTTCTAGTGCCACTTTTTCTTTATCGATTCCATAAATTTCGGAGTAATAGGGTGAGTTTTTATCCGGTTCCATGACAAATGTATTCTCTTTAAAACTCCCCTCATTGGTATAAACCGGAATCTTGTCTAAACCATGTTGCTTAAGTACATAGTCGATATAATAGCGGAATCCGGCACTTAGAATTACAAAATCTCCACCTTGCTTTTTCACTTCATCAATCACATCCGGTAGTTTTTCATCAATGTCTACTTTATTCAATGCTTCGTGACGTTCTTCATCGGTAAAAGTATGCCATGTAAACACTTTGTTTAAAAACTCTGTACCGATTTTTTTTGTTTTTTTCCATTCCTTGTAGTAGTCAATACCTTTTTGTCCGATATAATCATCGAGCAAAATCCAATAAAAGTCCTTTTTTGTTATGGTTCCGTCAAAATCTGAGATGAATACAAAATCGTTCATTGAATTACCTTTCTATTGTTTGTCGATATTCTGAAAAAACGTGTGTCAAAATCGTGTTCTCTTCCGGACCTTGAAGTCCGATTCGTACATAATGTCCATTAAGTCCTTGATGGTTTTTCGTATGCCGAAGAACAAGGCCTCTTTTTAAACACCAGGAAATGAGTTGATCTGCTTCTTCTGTTTTAATCATAAAAAAATTCACTTGGGAAGGAATAACTTCCCAACCTTGACTGCTAAGAATCTTGGTGATACGTTCTCGCTCTTGCCTATAATATACTTTTGTTTTTTGGATATAGTCTGTCTCACCAATCAGCTTTATGCCGATACTAAGAGCCAGTCGATTGACCGACCACGATGGCTGTCGTTTTTGTAGTCGTTGAATTACCTGTGGATGGCCCATCACATAACCTAACCGTATTCCCGGAATTTTAAAAATCTTGGTCAAACTTCTTAAAATAATAAGATGTGGATAGTTTTCAATCCATTCTTTCGCTAGGTCATTAATGTCTCTTGTTCTCATTGCCAAAAAATCAACATAGGCTTGGTCAAGAATGATTTGCACATGATTTTTTTTTGTTTTTTTAATCAAATATCCCAACTGGTCTTGATCCATATATTGCCCTGTTGGATTATTGGGATTACATAAAATCAAAGCATCCAAATCCGAAAAATTCACGAGGTCTTGAGCAAGGTCTTCCCAATCTATGTGAACACACTTTGCATCATAGGCCGACATGGCGCGTAAGTATTCCGGATATGTCGGTTCAACAATACCCACACGTGCTCCTGCAAAATAAGACGCAAGAAGATAAATAGCTTCATTTGTTCCATTTGTAATCATGAATTGGTCTTGATTCATGTCATGATTGTTGGCAAGGGCATTTAAAAGGTCTTCATACTCTGATGCCGGATACTGGCTGATACACTGAATATCTTTTGTCATGGTCTGCCACTCTTTTTGAATCGATTCAGGCAAGGTTAGGCTATTCGTATTGGTTGAAAAATCAATTATTTTCCCTTTAGGCATTGCTACATCATACGCTTGGTAGGTCGCTTGGATACTTGCTCCATGTATCGGGATCATAATATGGCCTCCATGAGTGCAAGAATTGCAATCATCAATAAACAGCCTTGCATTGTCCAAATAAGTTTTTTCGTTTTATAGACATGGTTCATATGAATGGGTTCAATCGCTTCCCCCAAGGTTTCTTTATGAACCGGTTTTCCAAAATATGTATAGGTCCCACCAATCTGAATACCCAACAGTCCTGCAGTCACACTTTCCGGATAACCGGCGTTTGGACTGTCTGTTTTTTTATGGTCTCGACGCATAATCCTAAATCCTCGAAGCATATCATAACCACACACTCCACCTGCCCCTAGTATTATGACACTACCGATACGCGCCGGTATATAATTGACCAGATCATCAAGTTTCGCCGCACAAAAGCCAAAATCATGATATCGCATGTTTTTATAGCCAATCATTGAATCCATGGTATTGACACCTTTGTATAGCCAAATAAAGAGAAGGCCTTGTCCAAAGATTGCTTCACCTAACAGTGCATAAAAAATAGGTGCAATAACTCCGTCAACCGTATTTTCTGCTAAGGTCTCAATAACGGTTTTTAAGACTTGTTCTTCAGTTAAATCTTTGGTTTCACGACTCACAAAAAAACTCAACTCATGTCGTGCTAAGTCCATATTCCCCGTTGCAAAAGGAACCATAACCTTTTTCACAATTCGAATTAAAGACCCAAATGCGATTCCGGCAAAAAAACCATAGGATTGAAAAAGAAGTCTAGGCCATGTCCACGTAAGTTTCGTAAGGAGATAATCAATCCCTACTATGATGACCGCAATGACAACTAAAACCGCCACCACTAAGACTCCACCCATTATACGCCTTGATCTGAAGCGATATAAGATTTTTTCAAGCTTTTGTATCAATCGACCAATCCAGCGCACAGGATGGGTCCACTGCTCCGGATCTCCTATTATCATATCAAGAATAATTCCTATCACAAGGGCCATCATAAACGTATAACCTCTTTATCAATTATTTTTTGAACCCGGTCCATATTAAGGGACTCTGAAACTCGCTGAGCGAGTAAGTCATAAGCATCTTCTTTATGACTGGTCGTATTGATACAGACTTGCTTTGCAAAGCCATTTTGTGTTCGGACCTGATTTAACCATGCCTGTCGAAAGTGATCGTTATGAAAAATATGATGAAGATAGGAACCTAGCACATGGCCATCCGAACTGATACAACCGTCAAATCGATAATCATCAAGTTCAATCAATGCACTTGCCCCCTCTAAATATTGGGTTTCTCCAAGATGAATTTCATATCCTTTAACATCAATAGTATGGGCCTTAAGCGTTGGCGCAATAACCCTGCCTTGTACTTGTTTGACTATTTTTTGATCATAAAATATGGTATCTATAGGCAATAATCCCAATCCATCAATTGCTTTGACATGGTCATGATCACTCGCATGCTCATCAAAAATATGTTGACCTAATATCTGAAAGCCTCCACATAATCCAAAAATTTGTCCACCCTCTTGCTGGAACTCGATGATTTTATCAAAGAGTCCATTGGCTTTCAAACAGAGCAAGTCATCGATGGTTGATTTTGTACCGGGAATAATAATCGCATGAGGATTTTGAAAATCTTCAGGTGTCCGAATAATTCTTAATCGACAATCCGGTTCATACATAAAGGGTTCAATATCCGTATTATTACTTACCCGTTCCATATGGATAATTCCAATATCTAAAGGTTTCTCCTTCTGATCGTTCAAATTCACTTGTTTTGGGTTTCGAAAAACCAAAGGGTGGCTCTGGGCATCTTCTGTTTCAATATGTATATCATGCATATAAGGTATGACACCAATAACGGGTATGTGAGTATATGCTTCAAACCAATCAAGTCCATCCTGTAATAAACGAATATCTCCGCGAAACTTATTAAATATAACCCCTTTAATTCGATGTCGATGTTCAAAGACAAGTTCAATAGTCCCGATTAGACTCGCAAAGGAGCCCCCTCGATCAATATCCGTAACTAAAATCACATCCACATCTGCAGCTTGAGCAATACGCATGTTGACAATCTCACGATCATTCAAGTTCACCTCTGCCGGTGAACCTGCGCCTTCAATAACAATCAGGTCATAATGCTCATCAAGATATGCTAGGCTCTTGCGTACGGCCTCCATTCCTTTCGTGAGCGTAAACTCTTTTCCATAATCCATTCCCGAATAACTCTTATACACTTTTCCGTGAAGGACAACTTCACTTTTAGTATCTTTTCTAGGTTTTAGTAAAATCGGGTTCATATGGACATTGGCAATTTGACGTGCTGCTTCAGATTGGACGCCTTGGGCACGACCAATTTCTTCGCCATAAAGTGTAACATAGGAATTATTGGACATATTTTGACTCTTAAAGGGTGCTACTTGGTATCCTTTATCTGCAAAAATACGGCAAAGGGCTGTCACTAGATAGCTCTTACCCGCATCTGAACTTGTTCCCTGAATCATAAGACCTCTCATGACAAGCCACCTTTATCCTTTCCTTCATCCAATACTTTTTTTAATTTTTTCAGGATATAATCATATCCTTTGGGATGATGGGGAATCATACATGCAGAGCAGTCTTTAATGGTCCCACGCATTTTATATTTACCTCCACACGCGTCGACAAGGTATAATGGACAATAACAAAAAAGGCAATTAAATTCTTCTGGTATTTCAGTTTGATGACATGGAAAATATTCACATGCCTGATTATTAAAAAATCGATAATTATTTTTCATACTAAGCTCCTTTATCTTATTGAAGTTTAGCATTTTTTTATTGGGTTAGCAAGACTGACCTTCCCTGATCATCGAAATCTTTTGATCTTTAAATATGTTAATTGCTTCTTCAGGTTTTGCTTCTAGTGCTTCCTTACAATAGCTTTCAAGTTTCTTGCGGTCAATCGGACCATATTGCATGGTGACCGGACCTTTGATACATCCGCCTTCACAAGCCATTCCTTCGATAAGGACATTCCCTAACCGTCCATGTTTTGCTTGTGTCAATATTTTTTTACATTCGGCAATTCCGTTACACACCATCAATTCATATTCAGCTTCAATCTTTTTTGTTTTCAATATTTCCTGCACTGCCTTGGCAACCCCTCCGGATGCAGCAAAGTTTCGGCCAAAATAAGATGCATTATTGAGCGGACTTGATTCCAAAGATGCAACATCCATATTACCGGATCGAACGATTCCAATAAGCTCTTCAAAGGTTAAGACATGGTCAACTGCAGAAGGTAAATCTAAAAATTTTTCTTCTTCTTTTTTGGCAATACAAGGTCCTACAAAAACAACAGCGGCTTCTGAATCAATGGACTTAATCAAACGAGCCGTTGCAACCATTGGTGAAACCGTTGTTGAAATATGATGTTTCAACTCAGGAAATTCTTGGTATACATACCGTACAAAGGCCGGACAACATGACGTGGTCATAAAACCCTTGCTTGATTCAATATGTTCAACAAACTCTTTAGCTTCATGTATAGCCACCATATCAGCACCTAAGGCAACTTCGACTGCATCCTTGAAACCTATAGCTTTAATGGCTGTAACAACTTGCCCCAAAGAGACATCTTCAAACTGTGTTGCAATCGCCGGTGCCATCATGGCATAAACCGGACGGTTCCCACTTTTTAATAGTTCAATAACAGATAATAGTTCTGATTTGTCTTGCATGGCTCCGAAGGGACAGCTATATACACAGGCACCGCACCGAATACATTTGGATTCATCAATAACCGCTTTTTTATGTTCATCAATTGCAATGGCTTTTGTTGGACAGACACGAAGACATGGTCGTAACACATCACTGATCGCATTATATGGACAAGCACTATGACAACGACCACATTCAATACATTTTTCATAGTCGATAATCGCTCGATTATTGATAAAGCTAATGGCTTGGACCGGACACGCATGTTGGCATCGATGAGCTAAACATCCTCGACAGGCTTCTGTCACCACATAGCGATGGTCTGTACATTGGTCACATGCTGATTCCAGCACCTCGATAATATTTGTATCTTCAGGGTGACCTCCCATACTCATTTGAACTCGCTCTGCTGTAACTGCCCGTTCATGATAAACACAGCATCGTAAGGAGGGGTTGGGACCTTGATTAAGTTCCATAGGAATAGCAAATATGTTTTCTGTTAAGTTTCCATTAAATGCATATTCACTGACTTTTGCATATACTTCATTTTTTATTTTTTGCACTCTATTCTCATATTTTCTCATGTTTAACCTCCGAAACGTAACGAATCCTAGCTTTTTTCCCGATTTTCTCTAATGCACAAACCAATTCTTGAACAAGGTGCATTTTTATGCTCAGCTCTTTGGGAAAATCCGGGTTTTGATGCGCCCCGTTAATCGCTTTTCCCAACCAAAAGTCGATATGTGTCGCATCTTCAATAAATATTTTACACAATAGACTTGCACCGTCTTTTCCTAAGTCCGAGAATTGAATTTTACGTTCTGCAAATTGTTCAAGGAGTTCAATGGTACGTTTAATTGTAATTACACCTTCTGTTACCAAATCAAGCCCTTTTATTCGAGCAATTGGTGGTATGGTTGGATCCAAATAGTCTATACATGTATGTATGGGCTCATTAAGCTCTCTTGATACAATATTTGCAGCTGTCCCGCCACAAACGATCTTTTTTCCTGACTGATGCATAAATGAGTCCACAATATGGTGATCTATGCTTTTGTCGACGGGTGGTCCGGTAAACAAAAGAATTTGTACAGGTTTTCGTATTTTTACTGTAACAATGGTCGTATCATCTCCCGGCATCCCTTCATATAATTCATGACAAGCACCGAGTAGACGACGACTTAAAAGTTCAGCGTTCATGGACTGATTTTTCCTCAAATAACTGGCAACATGTTCCCATTGCCATCCAAAATTCAAGGTTTGTCCAACGCCGGCATGAATAACCCCATCACTACACAGATAAATAATATCGTCTTCCTCTAATTGCATCTCAGTTAATATAATTGTCTTATCCATAATATTCACTTCATGCTTTTCAGGCATCAATAAGTGACCTTGTCGCAAGAAAAAAAAAGGAGGATTTTCTGACTCAAAAATCTTACATTTTAGATTTTTATCTATTTCGATAATTGAAAATGTCGAATAGGCTATTTTGCGAACTTTGCAGACAGGTAATGTATGTGCAATCGTATCGATGACTTCCTCAATGTCTGCACCTTTTTTAAGCATAGTGATTGCGATTTTTGACGTCAACGTTGCTAATATATTCGCTTTTACACCACTTCCGAGTCCATCTGCAAGAACAATAATCGTACGTTCGTCAGATTGAAACACTTCGACTTTGTCACCACATAATTCTTCATCTTTTTTATTAAGACTATTATGTCCAACTTCTACAAATATTTGTCTGGAAGGCATCAAAATTCACCTCCATCATGCATGAACAATTGATTCAGACTTTTTAGGCTCATTTTTGTTTCAGCTGTTGTTTCTCCAAGTAAGCTGGCTATTTCTTGGGCGACGCGCATTTGCTTATCAATAACTTCTTGGGTTTTTGACAATGTTTTTTCTTTGGCTGCATTAAACTCCTTACGTCGCTTTTCATCTCCAGTAATATCTGTCAAAAAAATAATCCTTTGATTGGTCTCTTCTAAACAAACCATATTGATAATAAAATAACGATTAGACTCATTAAAATATATTTTTTTGTTCTTAATATATAAATTTTCTTTAATATCATCAATAAATACCTGATCATTTAAAAATAATTGGATTGGCATGTCTTTAACCGGGAGTTGTTCTTCATTAAACAACTGATTAAAGCTTGGATTCACCTCTTTTATTGTTAAATCATTATCAATTACTAAGACACCATTTGGACTATTTTCTATCATAACATTCTGAAGACTCTCCGCTTTTTCACGTAAATAAGGCAAGCAAGTTTCAATATCTGAATAGCCAAAATAAACGGCTTTTGCTTTATCATAGCAAGCTTTATAACCACATGCCCCACAATTCAACTCATCTTTAGTCGAATATTTTCCCATTTTTCGCATTATTTCTCGTACAATAAGTGTATTGGGTTCTTGTTGATTCTTTTGAAGATCGGTAAATGTTCTAAAAATTTCCAGATCTTCTTCATCCATTTTACTGGAGCCTTTTATAGTATTTGCCGTAACCCAAGCATCCGTTTTCTGTTTTGCATATTCCCGCATATAAATCTCTTTTTGAAAACGCCCCAAGTAATTTTTCGGCATATCCGGCCCATTAATACAACTCCCATCACAGATATTCATCTCTATACAACAATGCTCTATATTTCCTAATCGTAATTCATCAAGTACTTCTTTGCAATTATCAATCCCATCCACATGAATAAAACGCAGCGCTTGATCTTCACGTCGTTCATATTTTGGATTTCTTAAACTTCCTCCAAGCGGAAATGCTCGTCCTCGCTGACTTCCAACCGCATCGAATGTATCTATTTCACAAGTACTCAAGGAAATCTTCTCTGATTTAAAAAGAAGTTCTAATTCTTCAAATGTTACAACGGCATCAATGGAGCCCGGCAATTCTTCTGCCTCAGCCATTTTTGCCAAACACGGACCAATAAACACCGTCTTTACTTCTTTCCCATATCTTTGTTTGATACTTCGTCCATGGGCAATCATCGGTGATACAACCGGTATAACATATGGAATTAACATGGGATAGTACTCTTCAATTAAATAATTCGCTGATGGACAACAACTTGTTATATAATTTTTCTGTGTATTCTTTTCAATACACTCATCATAATATCCAGCAATAATTTCTGCACCAAAAGCCGTTTCTTCAACGTGGTTAAACCCTAGTTTTTTTAAAGCAGACACCATCTTTCCCGGTTCAACTAAACCAAAGGCACCAACAAATGATGGCGCAATAGAGACAATAACCCTTGCATCGGATTCAATCATCGATTTAACCCGGCTTAATTGGCTAGTTATTTTTAAGGCTTCTTGAGGACATGAAGCTTGACAAAGCCCACATTTAATACACAAAGCATCCATGATTTTACGTTCAGCTTTATTGAAACTTATTGCTTTTGTCGGACAAATGCGTAAGCACTTATAACAATTATCGCATTTGTCCTTGTCAAATTTGATGAACTTCATCATAGCAAACCACCTGCGATATACTTATTAAAAAAATCTTCCGTCTCATTCGACTGAATGGAATAAATGCGTTCACCATTAACACGAATACTGACGCCAGTTCCACATGATCCAAGGCAAAACGAGGATTTAAGTTCAATTGTATCTTCAAGCTGGTGTTCAGCAATTAGTCGTTTCATATCTTGTATGACATCATAAGACCCTTTTAAATGACATGCACTTCCTATACATATTTCTATCATGATAACCTCCTAGTATACTGTGATATCCTATTTTTGTTTTTTTACATTGTTAATTATATCACAATATATCAACAAGTAAAGTCTTTTCGAGAAGGTTTGTTACTTTTTTATCAATTTTTCATTCCACGTCCTAGAATCCCACACCCTATTGTAACTATACTTGTAAAAATAAGCACCGGAATTGTTCCAAATTGAAATACAAGGGGTAGAGAGGCTGCTGTAAATAATCCTCCGCCTACAAACAGTTCAAAAAGCAACTGTTTATATCCAAAGCTTTCTAATGCTGGGGTCTTTTGATCGGGATCTGTTACGCGCATAAGTAACAACCCTGTCGCCGTCACCCCCATTGATTGGCCAAAGTCACCAATGCCTCGTTCAAACCAAAAGTCCGGTAATATGCGTGGCGCAATAAAGATAAATGCAAATACGGTCCAAATAATTCCCGTTACTGATAGCAATAAAAACGGGATCAAATTATTTCCAATTGCTGATAGCGATAATGTTGCAAGAGCACTAACAATTAGTACATCCAAAGCAAATCCTTGAATACGGTTAATTAGCAGTCGATCCACTGTTTTATACTTATCTGTTTTTTCAAGTATTTTTTCAACAATAATTCCACCAAGCATAGCTAAGGGAAATAGGGGAACATACCGCAATAGATAGACACCTGTGGCATTGCCCCAAGTCACTTGTTCAATCCAAACTAAAGCTTGAAGTATAAGATAGCCTACAATTATTGCTAACCCAATATATCCAAAATGAAGGGACAAGGGTTCAATGGATTCTGAACGTGTACTTAAATATCCTGCCGGTTCACGTATATCTAACTCAATAATACCTTTCTTATCTAAGCGACTACGTTCTTCCATCTTAACCGGATAGACGAGTTTTTCTTTACGCATGCCCCAATTAATTAAGGCTATACCAATTAATACACCGGCTAATACTCCAACGGTTGCTAGTCCAATAGCCAAATCACTTCCTTCCGGAAATCCTACTTCAACAAAGGTTTCACTTAAACCTGCCGCTGTCCCGTGACCACCTACAAATCCGATTTCGATGAGTGTTCCGGCTAGTGGATTGATATCGAAAAAAGGGGTTAACACAAAAAAGGTTAAGGCTAAACCTACGGTATATTGTCCAAAAGAAATAATATAACCCAAAAGGACTTGGGGACCAGACGATTTCCAGACTTCCCCAACAGAAGGCATGACCTTACCAATAAATAATGCTGCAAAGACTACATTGATCATTAACCCCGGAAGCGCGGTCCACGTATCCATCACAAAAGATGGAAAGATGTCAACCTCTAATAATCGACCCAATACCTCCGGTCCAATAATTAATGCTAATAATCCGGCAACAAGTGAACTTGGCAAAAAAAGATTCTGTAGTACGGGTGTTTTTATACGAATCCATTTTCCGGCGACTAAAAACCCACCTAATAATAATAAGCTAAAACCTATCGTATTTGCGTTCATCCTATATCCCTCCATCTAAAATAATGTCTTTATTATAACATAGGTTTATTTTTTATCCAAAACACCTTGACATTATATTATTATATTGATACTATATACATATTCTTATATGTGCATATGAATTAAAAAGGAGCGACTTATGGACTTAACTGCTATTTTTAAACTATTATCTGATGAGACCCGATTACGTGTTATTAGCTTAATCTATCAAGAAGAATTATGTGTTTGCGAGCTTTGTGGGATTCTAGAAAAACCTCAGCCCAAAATATCGAAAGTTCTTTCAAAATTAAGAGACATGGATTTAGTTACCGATGAGCGAAAAGAAAAATTTGTTTTTTATACACTGAAGAAAACGAATCCGCTATTAAATCACACGATTGAGTTTATCTTAAATCAGCAAGGAGACTACCCTCTTCTTGAAAATGACCACCAACGTTTACAAAACAAAGAAAAGTATATTGATCAATGTTCACTCGAAGCACTACGGGAAATATCATAAGTGGGTGATACAGAAAGGAACTTAACATGAATATTTTTAAATGGTTAAACAACCAATTGCTTAAAATGGATTGGCTATACGAAGGGATCCAAAAGCTTGTGGAAAATGTATTTGGACTTGATATGAATTCGCAACTTGGTGGTAGCATACACTTTTTCATCTATGATGTCATAAAGATTTTTATTTTGCTATCCTTCTTAATTTTTTCAATATCTTATGTTCAAAGCTTTTTTCCTCCGGAGCGAACACGAAAAATTTTAGGACGGTTTAAAGGCTTAACTGCAAATATTCTTGCGGCACTCCTTGGAACAATTACACCTTTTTGCTCCTGTTCTTCGATTCCACTCTTTATCGGCTTTACTAGCGCAGGACTTCCCATTGGTGTCACTTTTTCTTTTTTGATTTCCTCACCATTAGTTGACCTTGCCTCTGTATTGCTTCTAGCAAGTATTTTTAATTGGCGCACAGCCTTCGCCTATGTTATTGTAGGACTTGTTCTTGCAGTTATCGGCGGTAGTCTAATCAGCAAGCTCAAGTTAGAAAAATACGTTGAATCCTTTGTTTTTAAAAACAAGTCAATGGAAGCACAGCAAGTGACTCTCACCAAAAAAGAACGGCTTATGTTTGCCAAAGACCAAGTTCTTGACATTATCAAAAAAGTTTGGTTATATATCCTTATCGGTGTTGGTATTGGTGCCCTCATTCATAACTGGATTCCGGAAGATGTAATTACGGCACTTCTAGGGCAAGATAAATGGTATTCTGTTCCCTTAGCTACCATTGTCGGTGTACCCATGTATGCTGATATTTTCGGAACCTTACCTATTGCCGAAGCCCTTGTCGCAAAAGGCGTTGGTATTGGTACCGCTCTTGCTTTTATGATGGCCGTCACTGCATTATCCTTACCATCAATGATCATGCTTAAAAAGGTTGTCAAAACAAAGCTACTCATCATCTTTGCAACGATTGTAACGATTGGTATACTTATTATCGGTTTTGCCTTTAATGCATTTGGGCATCTACTGATATAAGAACAAAGCACACTTACAAAAGGAGATTATTATGATTATTAAAATTTTAGGTTCCGGTTGTCCCAACTGTAAAAAATTAGAAGCAAACACAAAAAAAGCTCTTAAAGAGCTTAATTTGGAAGCAACAGTTGAAAAAGTTGAAGATTTCGGAAAAATAATGGAGTACGGTGTTATGAGTACACCGGCACTGGTTGTTGACGAAGAAGTCAAATTTTTTGGACGGGTTGCTTCACCCAAAGACATTGCAAAATATCTTCAATAATTTTTTTAAATGGTTCGCGTCTTATTGCGAATCATTTTTATGTCTTTAAATATTTTGATAATAGCGTAGAAAATAATTAAGATTTCTAATCGACCAAAGAGCATCCCAACTATTTGAGCCCATAAAACAAATACAGGTGTACTTGCCGATGTTATACCAACAGAAAGTCCTACTGTACCAATACTTGATGCATACTCAAACAGCGATTCTCTCAGTGGATAACCATGAATCAACATAATGCTGACACCAATAAAATAGATAATAAAATAGATAAAGATAAAATTACTTACATTGATAATTTCTTGGCTCTTAAGAAAGACTTTTCCTTCCGGCTTATTCACTGAGATCTCTTCATAACGTTTTGACGGTAAGATAAATCCTTTTAGATTTCTCATTAGACTTTTATAAAGTACATAAATCCTATATTGTTTAATACCACCTGCCGTCGAGCCTGTTCCACCACCAATAAGCATTAAAATAATCATGGCCAGAATTCCAAAATCATTCCAGTTTGTATAGCTCACCGTGGAAAATCCCGTCGTTGATAAAGCTGACGTTAATTCAAAAACTGCGACTCGCAAGCTTTTTCCTAAATGCTGATAAAGTTCATTCATTGAAAAGAACGTAACCAATGGAATCATTATGCTCAAAACAAAAAACATGAGCTTTATTTCTCCTAATTGAACAAACTTTTTGAACTCACCTTTGATAATCAAATAATGGGCTGCAAAATTCACCGTTCCCAATAACATTAATATTAGGGTAATGAACTCAATGGCCAAGTTATTATACTCACCGATACTATTTGGAACCGTTGAAAAACCTCCGGTTGATAAGGCTGCTATTGCATGGTTAAGCGCATCGAACGCCGGCATCCCTGCAATGATATATAGAATCGTGCCTGACATAATATACCCAATATAAATCGTCATTATTAATTTGGCTGATTTTGTGATATTCGGCAACAGCAAATCCGTTCTTCCCTCTGCGCTATATAAACCTAAACCAGATGGGCCGATAATTGAAGCCAGTACAATCACTGCTATACCTGCTCCGCCAAAAAACTGCATAGTACTTCGCCAAATCAAAAAAGTATGTGAGGTTTTGGTCACATCAACAACAGATAATCCCGTTGTTGTCCATCCACTCACTGATTCAAAAACGGCCTGTGTGAAATTTAATTGACCGGATAATACAAAGGGCATAGCAGATACAAGGCATATAATCATCCATGAAAAAACAACAATGATTCCACCTTCTTTTATCGACACTTTTGCTTGTTGTTCATGTCTTCTTGTTATACTCCATATCAAAAGTCCAATGATGCCAACGACAACTGCAGGAAAAATGAAAAATTCAGCTTCAGCCGATTCTTCTCGATAAAACAAGAGTGTAACAAGCGGGAGCAATAAAATAGCTCCATTTAGCATTAATACAATACCCAAATAATGTGCCAGCAAAAGATATTTTGCTTTCATCTGTTTGATAAAATTCATTTAATCCACCCTTCCTCGAATGCACTTAAGAACTTCTGCTTGCACTTTCGGCTTACTCATAATGACTAAACGATCTTTATCCATGATTTTTGTATTTCCTTTTGCAATAATTACATCTTGATCTCTTACAATACAGCTCACTATGGCATCAATCGGAAAATCAATTTCATGAATTTCTTTTCCTGTAACCGGATGTCCGGCAGCCACGTCAACTTCCATAAGCGCAATCTTATCTTCTGCGATTGGCATCAAATTTTGAATATCATCTACTATCGCTCGATGCTCAATTAGCGAAGAAATAATATAGGTTGTACTAATAACCGTATCTACACCTAGCTGCTTAAATATTTCAATATTATCCGGATCATTCACAACAGCAAATGTTTTTTTGATTCCATATATTTTTTCTGCAATTTGACAAATGACCAAATTATCCGGGTCATTTTCTGTTAAGGCAATAACCATATCTGCATCTGCAATACCTGCATCTTCCAACATATATGGTTTTGATCCGTCACCTTTTACAACTGTGACCTTAAATGCTCTGGATATTTTCTTGCAAAATTCTTCGTTTTCATTAACAATGGTTAAATCATATCCGCGAGATATGAATGCTTTTGCTAAAAAATAAACTTCCTTGCTACCGCCTACAATAAAAATTTTCATGATGTCCACCTAATTTCTCAAAATTATTCGTTGAAATTCTATAGCTGATAACTCTGTGGGTGATATCGTTTCTATGTTTAACTCAGAGTACACCTTTTCCTTTGAAGGGTCTGTCAGTCGGGCTATGACTTGATTGACTCCAAAAATGCTCTTAGCAATTTGTGCTACCATAATATTGACATTGTCGTTATTTGTTGTTGTTACAACAACATCTGCAGATGCGATTTTTGCTTGTTTTAGCACTTCGATTTCCAAGGCATTCGCTTCAATCGTAAAACCACTAAATGAAGCATTCAATCGTTCAAAGGCCTCTTCGTTTTTATCAATGACAACTATGCTATTATTTTTACCCTCACCTAACATATTTGCCAAATGCCCACCTAAGCGTCCACATCCGACAATAACAACATATTTCTCTGTTTTATTTAACATTATCCTTTGCTCTCCTTTATTTCTCTTCGTTTTCCGAAGTTTCTCCCAGATCAATGCCTTTTTTTGTATAATGATAATTGGTTGTTCTTGAAAGATTACTATTTGCCGCCTTATGGGAAGGGTCTAAAGCCAAGGCCGCTCTATAGTGAATCTGCGCTTTTCGGACATCCAAATTCATTTCAGACAAAACTCCAAGAAGATTATGGGGATCAGCAGCTGTAACATCAATACTTACCGCCTTCTTCAAAAAGGAAATTGCTTTATCATATTCTTTATCTAATATACACTTCTTCGCATATTCTAATAAATCTGAATAGGATTCTAGATTAACTTCATCAAGTTCCTTACGAAGGGTTACTTTTTTGACAACTGTTCTTATCTCCTCCGGTGTAAAGGGTTTACTTAAGAAATCTACAGCACCAAGCTTCATTGCTTCCACTGCATTTTCAACAGTTCCATAGGCAGTCATCATGACGACACTTACCGAGCTATTATTATCTCTTATTTTTTTTAAAACTTCCATTCCGGATAAACCAGGCATTTTTATATCGAGTAGGACTAAATCGTAATGGGATTTTTGTATTTTCTCGAATCCTTCTTCACCATTCACAGCGATATCAACAAGGTACTCTGCTTCGTCTAAACAATTTTTTACTGTCATACGAATATTTTTTTCATCATCAACAATAAGTATTTTCTTTTTATTCATTACACAACCTCCTTCAAGTACTTTTGAATTTTTTCTAATAGTTTCTGTGGTTCAAAGGGTTTCATAATATAATCTAGCGCGCCTACATCAAAAGCTTTATCAATATCTACTTGTTGACTTTTAGCACTCATGATAACAATAGGTATTTTTTCTGTTTCCAATGATTCTTTGATTGTTTTACACACCATATATCCATCTATATCCGGTAAAACTAAATCTAACAAAATCAAATCCGGCAGATATTCTTTTGCAGACTTAATTCCATCTAATCCATTGCTAATCGCTTGCACACTATACTCATGGCCTTCTAAATACATTACAATTGATTTCAAAATATTTTTTTCATCATCAATAACAAGTATTTTTTGCATTTAATCTCCTCTCATTCAACAATTGGCACTGTAAAGAAAAATGTTGTTCCTTTGCCAGTCTCACTGTCTACCCAAATATCACCACCATGCGCCTTAATAATCTCTTTGCATATAGATAATCCTAATCCGGCGCCTCCGGCTAAATCTTTTCCTTGACTAAATTTTTCAAAAATATGTTTTTGCATTGCTTCACTCATACCTGAACCATTATCTTTGACAGAAATGATCTGTTTTCCATAGATTTCTTTTATTGATAATTCAATTTTTCCTCCCGGTTTAGGTAGATATCGAATAGCATTTCCAATTAAATTGGATATAACCCATGTCATTTTACTGATATCAATCCTTACTTCACTTAATTGCTCCGGGACATGTTTGATGATTTCTGCTTCAATTTCTTCACACTGAATTTTGAATATTTTTATGGTATAGTTAAAAACAGCTTCAATTTGATGATTTTGAAAATCCATCTGCATTTTACCGGATTCTAATTTCGACAGGTCCAATAACTCTCCTACTAATGTATTTAGCCTTTCAGAATCTTCCTTTATGGCTTCAATCAACTCTTGCTGTTTCTCTGTTAACTTACCCGGAATCTCCTCAAGTAACAACCCGACACCCATTGTAATCGAGGTTAGTGGCGTCCTAAATTCGTGGGAAACAGTTGATATAAAATCGGACTTCATTTGATCGACTTCTTTAAATTTTGTAACATCCTGGATTAATGCAACTGCTCCATAATGAAGTTCATTACTGATTTTTATTGGTCGCACATGAACACGATAATATTTATCCACAGACTCAACTTTGACAACAATATCTTCATAACTTTTATATCGTTTTTCATACGGATGTTCATTCACTTCTTTAAATAGACCAAATAATTTTTCATTATTTACAACTTCCAAAAGATGTTGATTCAAACAATAATTTTCTCGGATGTCAAAGATTTTCTCAGCTTTATAATTAATGAGTTGAATTCTATTTTCTTTATCTGTTACAATTATACCATCACTTATACTTTCAACAATAGCTTCTGATTTGTTTTTTTCCTCTTTGAGCTTGTTAATATTGTTTTCATCATAATACAACAATTTCGTTGCCATTTGATTGAATTCTTTTGCAAGTTGTGCAATCTCATGGTCACCTTCAATGCTAAGTTTTTGGTTATAGTTTCCTTCTGCAATTTTTTTAATTTTTCCAATTAAATTATGTATTGGTGCGACTATTTTATTTGATAATATAGTAATAATAATCAGCCCAAATAATATGGACAGCACCGAAACAACAACGGTTGAAATCATAGCTCTTCTTGCAATACTATGGGCATTATCTTTTCTCGCTAACATACTATTTTGATTGATTGCTAATAATTCTCGAGACCCTTCTTTTGTTTCTTCAAACAAAGGAAAAATTTCTTGATAGTAATAGTCATTCATAATTTTAGGGTCATCTTCCTTATTTAATGAGATAAGATAGGTGAAACGATCAATATATTCTGTGTAATTCTGGTTAATACTTGCTAATACTTCTTGCTCTCCTGTCTCTGTAATGTTATCTTCAGCACGGGTTAGCCAACGTAAGAAGATTTTTTGATTTTCAATAAAATTAGAAACAGTCGTATCACTTTCCGAAAACATATGCGCTAATTCCGCACTATCTTGTCGTTCAATAGCAACAATCATGTTCTGCGCCGCTTCAATACTACGATAGTTTGATTCCATAATATTATCAATTGACACACTTAAACTATTAAAATTAATTAAAGCCCATATATTGCTTCCTGTGAAAATGAGTAAAATCATAATAAAAAATGAGATTAGTCTTCCTTTAATACTCTTTGGCATCGAATCCCTCCATCCATATTTGAAAACAAAAAAGGGGCTGTTGCACTAACATAAGTTAGTGCACAGTCTTTTTTGTTGCAATAAAAAATCTCAGGCTCGAAAAAGTCTGAGATTTAGTGTAAAATTTAATTATGACTAGTAAAAAAATATTACA